>Ga0075109_1000004_pt1 | contig 228240 bp, 214 predicted proteins | sample AntAceMetag02UKD_FD_69798 | JGI IMG/M metagenome (GOLD analysis project Ga0075109, IMG submission 69798) | Saline lake microbial communities from Ace Lake, Antarctica - Antarctic Ace Lake Metagenome 02UKD | ecosystem: Environmental > Aquatic > Non-marine Saline and Alkaline > Saline | place...
TGCATGAAAGAATGCATGAAAGAGTTCATTAAAGAGCGCATGCATAATCTACTTCGGAGGCTCGATGTCATTCCAACCCATCACCGAACGACAGCTTAGCGCTGTGAAACGTCGTGCCAAGCAAATGTCGAGAGACGATAAGTCTCGAACCTATATGCAGCACCTGGATGTGATTTGCCAGGAACAGCTGGGCATAAGTCGCTTTCAAGATGCCAGTAAAAAGGCCGTTCGAGGTGAGCCGACAACGCCACTATCGTTTTATCTTCAGGCTTGTCAGGAAGCGTACTTCGAAATCTAGAGCAACGAGGAAAAACCATGTATACCGGAATCGTGCAGCGCATGCTGCCAATAGAGCAATTAACCCTCAAACCAGGATTAATGAGCTTCAGCCTCAATTTCGATGATGAACTTCGAGCCGACCTTGAGCAGGGCGCTAGTGTCGCTGTGAACGGCTGCTGTTTTACTGTCACAGACCTCAAGGGACCTTTGGTAAGCTTCGATGCCATTCAAGAGACGCTTGACCTGACCAATCTGAAACAACTTAAAGTCGGTACCCAGGTCAACATTGAGCGATCGGCGAAATCGGATGCAGAGGTCGGTGGGCATATTCTATCGGGACATATCGTCGACACCGCACAGGTCATCGACATCGAGCTCACTGAGAACAATCGCCGACTTACTTTTCAAGGCAATCCCAGCTGGCTGAAGTTTGTCTTCAATAAGGGCTACCTTGCCGTCAATGGCTGTAGCCTGACGGTTGCTCATCTGGACCGAGACACGTCAACGTTTGCCTTAAACCTGATCCCCGAAACCATCTCTAGGACCAATTTCGAGCAATTAGAAATCGGCGATGAGGTGAATATAGAAGTTGAGTCTCAGACTCAGGTCATTGTCGAAACCGTCGAGCGTATTATGGCGGAGCGATTCGCGCAGTGACTTGAGATCGGGCGCCATTGCTTTAATATGCCGCGCAACGCTTTAGCACCTCTTTAGAGACCTCCATGACCGATCTACAGCTATTCGATACTTACGAGCGGAAAATACGTCCGTTCGTGCCGCTGAGCCCTGGCAAGGTCGGTTTGTATTGCTGTGGACCCACAGTTTACAACTTTGCGCACATTGGTAATCTGCGCACCTACGTCTTTGAAGATATTCTGCACCGGGTGCTGATCCTAAACGGCTATAACGTTAACTTTGTGATGAACATCACGGATGTCGGCCACCTGACCTCAGACGCAGATTCAGGCGAGGACAAGATGGAAGTCGGTTCGCGGGCATCGGGCATGACGGCCTGGCAGATGGCTGACTATTATACCGAAGCTTTCCAAACTGACCTTGCCTCGCTAAATATTGACAGCCCCGATATCTGGTGTCGCGCAACGGACCACATCAAAGAGCAGATCGAGTTCATTGAGGATCTGGAGGCGAAGGGATACACCTACCGAAATAGTGATGGGATCTATTTTGATTCGCGCAAGCTGAATAGCTATGGCTATTTGGCACGACTCGATATTGAGGGGTTGATGTCAGGCGCACGGGTGGACAATGAACGACGCTACGTCACCGATTTCGCGCTCTGGAAATTTTCACCGGCCAACGAACAACGGCAGATGGAATGGGAAAGCCCATGGGGAACCGGTTTCCCGGGTTGGCATATCGAGTGTTCAGCCATGTCAGCCAAATATCTAGGTGATTTTTTTGATATCCATTGTGGTGGTGAAGACCATATCCCCATTCACCACACAAACGAAATAGCCCAGACCGAGGCCAGTCGAGGGACACGGCTGGCAAACTTCTGGATGCATGGTTACTTTCTGCAACTCGATAACGCCAAGATGTCAAAATCTACAGGCGAGTTTTTGCGTCTAACAGCACTCATCGAGCGAGGCATCGACCCACTGGTCTATCGGTATTTTTGTTTAACCGCCCATTATCGAACCCAGATGTCCTTCAGCTGGGAGTCTCTTAATTCAAATGGCATCGCGCTGCGCAGACTTTACGAAGCCGCTTATGAGTGGGGAGAGGCTAGCGGAGACCCGCTTGTGGACTACATGGAACGCTTCATGACTTGCGTGAATGACGATCTCAATATGCCAAGAGCAATGGCGGTTGCCTGGGATCTGGTGAAGTCAGATGCACCGGCAGGGCAGAAAAAAGCGACTCTGCTGGCATTTGATCAGATCTTTGGTTTAAAGATAGAGAGCTGGGAGCCCGCGGTTTTCGACGTCCCGGAAGAAATTCTGCTGATCGCTGAAGCGCGACAAAACGCCCGGGAAAACAAGGAATGGGCAAAAGCAGACAAACTCCGCGATGAAGCCCTGGCCGCTGGCTATGTGATCGAAGATACGCGAGATGCCGCCCCCCGAATTCGAAAAAAGAGTTAGAGAGCCGAGTGGTCTAAGCGCCACTGATGAATATCAGTTGTGGGGCTCTCAATGAGTTCAATGCCCATAAAGCAATCACCATTTGCAGCAGCCTCACTCCAGCAAACATGGCTCGTTAGAAAATACTTACCGGGTCGGCGTGGGCTTTCCACCCAAAGATCGAGCTTACTGCCCTGCGGGATGGGCGCTTCGCTGGCGATTCGAAGACCACCAGAAGAAACATCTAGTGCGTAACAACTGAACGTCGCGCCGATTAAATGCTGCTCTTGACTAGAAGTTACCTGCACGAAAAGTGGTTCACTACTGGCCGTTCGAGTTTCGATTCGGCGCTCGGCACGTTGGTTCATCACCTTGCCCCCGGGGGATTTAAGAAGACTTCGGGCATCCGATAGGCTAATGATCTTGGAAAGAAGCATCGATGTTGCCATTAAATCACCCAGTATTTGTCGTTGTCGTCATCTAGTAATAAGCGAACCCCGTGCCAAGTTGATAACAAATTTAATATATTTAGATAAAACAACCACTTAAATGACTTTTCGATTTAATTACTCGGGACCGTTCCGGTATACTCGCTGACAAATATTGTCGTGACTGAACGTCAGAGGACGTAATTGAGCCACTTTTTTCAAACACTGCAACAGCAACGCTTAAAATCCGACTCTCTGCTATGTGTCGGATTGGACACCGATCCCGATCGGATTCCGCAAATTCTCGCCAATGACCCGGACCCGATGTTCAGCTTTAATCGCGAGATCATCGATGCTACCCATGACCTGGTGGCCTGCTACAAACCACAAATTGCTTACTACAGTGCCGCTGGTGCCGAAGATACCCTGATCGCCACAATAGAATATGCGCAGAAGCTTGGTGTACCAGTCCTTTTGGATGCCAAGCGCGGCGATATCGGCAGTACCGCTGAAATGTATGCCAAAGAGTTATTCGGCCGGTTTAATGCCGATGCCATCACCGTTAACCCATATATGGGCCAGGATGCAATGCAGCCATTTCTGGACTACGTGGACAAAGGAATCTATATCCTCTGTCGAACTTCAAATCCTGGCGGTAGCGATCTGCAGAACTTGATTCTCGAGAGCGGTAAGACGGTTTATGAACATGTCGCTGAACAAGCGGTGGGTGAGTGGAATGGTAACCAGAATGTCGCACTAGTCGTGGGTGCCACGCGCCCAGAAGAGATTGGGCGAATTCGCACCATTGTCGGGGATATGGAATTTCTATTACCCGGGGTTGGCTCTCAGGGAGCTGATATCGAGCAATTGATGAAGAACGGGCAGGGCGGCGGCCTCATGATTAATTCTTCTCGCAGTATCGTCTATGCATCCGCGCTGTCTGATTTCGCTATTGCAGCAAGACGGGTCGCCGATGCAACTCGTTTGGAGATCAACCGTTACCGTTGATCCGCACATCGCGCGAACAGTTGCCAGGGCCACGCTATGTGCCGCATTGGGCATCATTACCTGGTTAGCGCTGACGCCCACGCCACCGGAAGTATCGAATTTCACCGGCTGGGACAAGGCAAATCACACCCTCGCTTTTTTTGTTTTGGCCGGTATTGGACAATATTCCGTACAACGTGCTGATAAGACTATATGGTTTCTGCTTGCGCTTTATGGAGTCGGTATTGAACTCTGTCAGGGCTACTTCGGATATCGTTATTTTGAGCTCACAGATATACTCGCTAACGTCTTCGGCATCGGACTCTTTGTGCTTTGCAGCCCACTATTGCTAAAGTTGCCACTTTTACAAACATTAAAATCGAATAGACAGTGAAAACGAACAAGACATTGAAAAAAAGGAACTGACTCATGGTAAAGCGACTGATATTCACCCTGGTGATTACGGCATTGTTAACCCCGTTTGCCACACAGGCAAGCTGGCTGCTCGACGAACAGGCCTCAAACATTGGCTTCGTATCAATCAAGAACGGCGCGGTTGTGGAATCACACGATTTTAAAAGTTTATCCGGCATTATTTCAGATGACGGTGAAGCCAGGGTGATCATCGATCTGAATAGCGTGGAAACCCTGATTACTATCCGCAACGAGCGAATGAGAAGCCTACTATTTAATACCACAGAACATTCAGAGGCGTTCATCAGCATCGACTTAGATATGGGCAAGTTTGCCGGCCTGGATGACGGTAACAGCATGCTTGAAACGCTAACAGTAGATGTCACTATCAGCGGCCAGACAGCTGCTGTTAGCGTACCGGTATCGATCACGAGAAGTATCGACAGCGTTCTGGTCAGCAGCAGCAAACCGCTCGTGATCAACGCAGGAAAATGGGACCTATTACCAGGCATTGAAGCACTAAGGGCAATTGCTGGTTTAACATCAATATCACCAGCAGTACCGGTGAGCTTTACACTAAAATTTGATCTGCAAGTGAACGAACAGTCAAACTTCTAATAAACTAAATGGGCCGTCTTAGAGGTCGAACTCAGCGAAAATAGGACAGTGGTCGGAGGGCTTATCCATCCCGCGAATTTCATAATCGATACCTGCACCCAGTGTTTTCGCACGTAGCCCTTCACTCGCCAGAATCAAATCGATACGTAAGCCGCGTTTTGGCTCTCGCTCAAAACCGCGACTTCGATAGTCGAACCAGCTAAACAAGTCGTCTTTCTCGGGTAGGAGATGCCGATAGGTGTCGAACAAACCCCACTCAATGAGTTGCGCAAGCCATTCTCGTTCTTCAGGCAAAAAACTGGTTTTGCCGTCCTTCAGCCAACGCTTCATATTGGCTTCACCGATGCCAATATCAATATCAATTGGGGCAACGTTCATGTCACCTAGGATAAGTGTCGGTTGGGCGGGGTCGCACTCCCGCTGTAAAAATGCCAGCAAGTCTGCATAAAATTTCGCTTTTGCCGGGAACTTGGTCTCATGCTTACGGCTTTCGCCCTGGGGAAAATAGCCGTTAGCGACCTTAACTGTGGTGCCATTAACATCAATATCAGCACTGACGAAACGCCTTTGGCTTTCCGCCGTGTCGCCCGGAAAACCCAAAGTGACATTGGTCAGCGGTGATTTGGTGAGGAGGGCAACACCATAGTGAGTCTTCTGACCTGTAAATGCCGCGTGATAGCCAAGAGATTCAATCGCCTCTAAAGGAAAGTCTTCATCGGTGACTTTGGTTTCCTGCAAGCCAATGACTTCAGGCTGATATTTGGTAATGACAGCTTCGAGCTGATGTAAACGCACCCGAATACTATTAACGTTAAAAGAAACGACTTTCATAGAATATTATCGAGTTGAGGAATCGAGTTAGGGAATCGAAATAAAGAGTTAGACCTATTCGCGCTTACCGGTGACCAGATCACGGAACTTATCGAGCAAAGTTTCATATTTGTAATCTGTGAACTCGCCAGCATCAAAGTACATACCATGCTGATCGGGACATGCCTCATACCAAATATGCGGTTGCTTGGGATCTGAAACTTTTGTCATCTTCTTGTTACAGCGCGGACAGTTAACGTCATCGATCTTGTTGTATTCCTTACCGACCTCAGGATCACCCGAATCGACAAATTCTGACATCCATTTACTTTTTAGCTGTTCAGCTTCACCTGCATCAAACCAGATACCCTTACAGTTAGTGCATCGGTCAATCACCAGGTTACGCCCGTAGGTGACTTCTTCCATGGCCGCTTGGCATTTGGGACATTCCATAAAAGACTCGCTTGTAGGTGAAATTTTAACTGTGTGTCATGAGCTGTGTGCCATGGGTCCGTGTTTCAGAAGCCTGGCGTCACGAGCTGAGCGTCGTCCGTAGTGTGCCTTGGATAGTCTGCCGTGTATACACGACCTGTGTCGGTTTCACCGCCACCATCCCTCTCACCCCATACCCGACTTCGCATAATGCATATTATGTTAAAATATAGAAAACTGGCAAGAATGAAGTAACATCAAACACGTTGCTCTCGCTAACAAGGATCAACAAGAAAGCCTATCGATAGACAATTGTAGCTTCAACGCAAAACTCATAAAGACTTCTAGCGTCCGCCACCCACTCGCTCATCTTCAGGCTTGAATACACATCAAGTCTGAGTGCTTGCTGCTGCGTTAGGTGTATAAATTCGTTGATTACTTCCAAAGGGACCAATGGTGAGTGATTGAATTTGAGTGGGTTTCGGAAAAATCAGACAAGTTCCAGTTTCTACCTATAAGAATTGCTCTCACAAGTTGCCTTTCATTACTCGTCTGGCTTGATCTGTTGAAGAAGATTTCTTCAAGTTGAAGGTGGTTGAAGCTAGAGGTGCTTCAAGCCGAAGATGCTTTTGATCTTGAGAATAACGCCAGGACACTCAACGTACGCAATCCTAAATTATTTGGGTCGGGGTAAAATTCAGCCCGACCCAAAAGTCTAACGCCAGCCCGCACGGTCGTAAATCATGACCGCCTGCGCCTGCCGCTTACCGTAGGTCGCTGCATTCACCTGGTCTTCTTTGAAATCGCCCAGCTCAGCAATCGGGCCGGTTGCCCTACCCACTACAGGATATTCATTGTTACCTTCGGCGAACAAACGCTGGGCAAATTCGCTGGTCAGATATTCCACAAATTGAATCGCGGCGGCTCTGTTAGGTGCGTAGCGAGTAACCCCAGCACCACTGATATTAATGTGCGTGCCACGGCCATCCTGATCCGGAAAAACAATACCCAGTTTCGCCGCGACCGCCCTATCCGATGGATCTTCGGAGGCCATCAGCCGCCCTAGATAATAGGTGTTAGCCACTGTCAACCCACATTCGCCGCTGGCCACAGCACGCAACTGGGCAGTATCGTTACCCTGGGGTTTTCGCGCAAAATTCTGCACAACACCTTCCGCCCATTGCTGCGCTGCAGGCGCACCGGCTGTTTCAATCATCCCAGCCAAAAGCGATAAGTTGTAAATGTTCGACGATGAGCGCATACAAACCCGGTTTCGATAATCTGAATCTGTCAGGTCTTCATAACGGGCAGGTACACGTAACCCTTCACCTTTGCGATAGACAATAATCCGAGCCCGTTTGGAAAGCCCAAACCACAGATTATTCGGGTCTCTGAGATATTCAGGCACCCGCGCGCTAAGGGTTACGGAGTCAATGGGTTGAAAGATGCCCGCTTCGGCTGCGCGCCAGAGGCGGCCCGCGTCGACAGTGATGAGAATGTCCGCTGGGCTCAATTCACCTTCTGCAAGAATGCGTTCAATCAACGCATCACTGCCGCCTTCGATGAGATTGACCTTGATGCCGGTTTCCTCGGTAAAATGTTCATACAGGGAGAAATCGGTATCGTAGTGACGGGCGGAATATAAATTGAGTTCTGCTGCTGTGATTGACGCCAACGGCAGCAGCAAGAGTAGAGCGAGTATGAGAGGTCGAATCATTGCTTCACTTAAATGAGAATGGTTCTCGACCATATATCAGCACATCTTCGGGTGCAATCTCAATTGCAACAGATTGTCCAAGTCTGAACTGACTGGCATCAGCCAGATGTACTTCGAGGAACTGATCTGCGCTGGCTAGTAGAATCGTAAAGTGCTCGCCAGAAAAGCGGATATCGACAATCGAACCCGTCCCTTCCGAGCCCGGTACCAGCTCGATTCGCGATGGCAGAACCGCGACTTTAACAGGCGTATTTTCAGCGCTGGACTTAAAAGTGTTGGCTTCGAAGGTGCCAAAAGCAGACACCAACGTCTGTTCGCTCGCCACTGCATCAAACAATTGGCGCCCGGCCAAAACTTCGGCCACAAATGGGTGTGCGGGCTTTTGCCACAACACCTGCGGTTTATCGTATTGGACCAGCTCACCGCCAACAATCACAGCGATACGGTCTGCGACCGCCATGGCATCCGCGGGGTCATGGGTCACCAACAAAGCAGTCGTTGCGGATGCTTTGAGTAAGCGACGAGTGTCGTTGCGCAGACGATTTCGCAATAGCACATCGATACTGGCAAAAGGCTCATCCAGCAACATCACCGCGGGTTCCGGCGCCAGTGCGCGAGCAAGGGCCACGCGCTGTTGTTGCCCACCCGATAGGGTATGTGGATAGCGATCTGCCATCAGCGTAAGGCCAGCCAGTGCCAGCAGCGATGCGACGCGCTCGGATTGCTCACGACGACTGCGACCATGCAGCCCAAAACCGACATTGGCAGCAACGGTCAAATGAGGGAACAATGCATGATCCTGCATCACCAGACCGACCGGGCGCCGTTCTGGAGGTGGACACCGTTGCGCTGTGATCTGCAAATCAGGCAGGCTGATGCTGCCAGCCTGCAAGGTTTCGAGCCCAGCGACCAGCTTCAGCAGCGTCGATTTACCGCTGCCTGATGGGCCAAGAACACAGACAATCTCGCCCGCCGCCACGGTTAAATTGATATCATGTAAAACTGGGGCATTGGTGTAAGCGTGCTGAATGCTCTGGAAGGTTATACTCAAGCGAAAATCCTATACATCAATCCTATACTTCAACCCTATAAATCGGACAGCCATTCTCAGTGTTCTACGCCTGCGCATCAACTCGATATGAGTAATCAATCACGCACCCTGGATATTGGGACGTTGCTCATTGCCATACCGATTGCACTGCCGCTAGTAGTCATACTGGCTGCGTTATTCGGACCCGCTGATGAAGTCTGGCTGCACCTGCGCGAATACCTGCTTGCAGAGTATGTGCTTAATACGCTTTGGCTGATGCTGCTTACCGGCCTGCTCGCGGGTATTTTTGGCGTCAGCACAGCATGGCTAAACACTCACTTTCAATTTTTCGGCCATCGCTGGATCGCGCCGGCACTGGTATTGCCACTGGCGCTACCCACTTACGTGGCCGGCTATGTCTACGCTGATCTGTTAGAGGTGTCCGGACCCGTGCAAACCTTCATCCGGGACTTCAGCGGATGGGGGATCAACGAATTTCGCCTGCCGCCGATACGCTCTCTGCCTGGTGCTGCGCTAGTGATGTCGCTTGTACTCTACCCTTATGTTTATCTGTTAGTCCGCGTCAATCTAGATTCGCAGTCGAGCATGCTGGCTGATGCCTCTCGAACTTTAGGTGCATCAGAATTTGAGCGCTTCCGAAGGGTCACGCTACCGCTGGCAAGACCCGCAATTGCCGGCGGGCTGGCGCTTGTACTGATGGAGACTGCTGCCGAATTTGGGGTTGTGGAACATTTTGGCATCGCGACTCTCACCACCGGGGTATTTCGCACCTGGCTGGCTATGGGAGAGCGCGGAGCCGCTCTGCAGTTGGCAGCCTGGCTATTTGTGTTGGTGGTTTTCATTGTGGCGCTGGAACAGGCAACTCGCAGAGGGCAGCGCTTTAATCTGCCGGCACCAGACAAGCCGGCCCAGAAGAAGCAACTCAAAGGTTTAGCCAGCGGCATGGCCTTTGTAATCTGCCTGCTACCGATCGGCTTCGGTTTTCTCCTCCCCGCGGGTTTATTACTGAATCATGCAATCGCAACCGGCGACCCGCTGCTGGGCGTTCGCTTTATCGGCTTTGTAAAAAACTCGCTTTATGTTTCCGTGATTGCCGCCGCTTTATGTGTCGCAGGTGCAATGTGGCTGGCCTATGCCGCCCGGCTACGTCCAACGATACCCGTAAAATATGGTATTCGTGTTGCGACTCTGGGCTACGCCGTCCCCGGGTTAGTGCTTGCCACCGGCGCGTTGCTGCCGTTGACTGTCATCGACCACTGGCTGGCAACACAGTTTGAGAGTATTAACAGCCTGCTAATCACCGGTTCAGTGGCTGGTCTGGTCTTTGTTTACGTGGCCCGTTTTATGACGGTTTCGTTTAACAGCCTGCACGGCGGGCTTGGGCAGATACACCCGTCTCTTGATGCGGCAGCTCGGACGTTGGGGGCGTCGCCCGTCCGGCTATTTGGTCGAGTGCATCTACCCATTTTAAAATCGACCATCGCCTACGCCGGTCTGCTGACATTCATTGATGTCATCAAAGAACTACCTGCAACCCTTATCATGCGACCGTTCAACTTCGAAACCCTGGCCACCCGTGTGTACCGGCTGGCTGCTGATGAGCGACTTGCCGAAGCCTCAACCGCTGCCCTGTTAATCCTTGCTTTAAGCCTAATACCCACCCTACTGCTAACTCGACGTCAGTAGGATTGTCCCGGAAACCACCGGCGAGACGTTTGCGAAGCATGTCGTAACAAAAGCTGTTGGAACTGGCAGAGTATTCGTTGTTGTTATTGGGTGTTGTTATTGGTTGCGCTCGATCACGCCGCAGGCAATGCGACTGCCGGCATCGCCGGCTGGGTTGCTGACGTAATCATCAGCACCGGCGTGAATCATGATCGAGGCGCCATCTTCGTCAAACAGCCGTTCGTCCAGTTTCACCAGTGGGTTGAAGACTTCAAACTTGAGTTCGCCGCTGGCCGGGATATGCAGGTTGGGCATGTCGCCAGCGTGCACGCCATCATTATCCATAAAACCATGGCCCGTGCTTTCGGGATTGTAGTGGCCACCGGCGTGTCCGAACGAAGGGTCGCATTGGCCAATCTCGTGGATATGAAATGCATTCACGCCGGCGCTCATAGAGTACAGTTCCACCTTTAATAGGGTGCCATATGGGCTTTGGTGCAGCTTCACTGTGCCGACCGGATCGCCATCAACACTGCTCAATAGGGCTGTCGCATAAGAGGCCATGATGGTTTGGCTGAACAAGGCAACGAAGCCTGAAAGTAACAAAAGCCGGATCGGCTGAGCCATGCAAAATTCCTGTTTAGTAAAGTCAATAGAGCTAACTCTAACAGAGTGCCAGCCATCAAATACTGAACTATACAACGTCAAAACCTTGGTGTTTATTCAGAAATAGTAAGGCCAATGATGACGACAGCAACACCGACCATTAGAAATTGAAAAGGGATTCCCAACTTATCTTTAACAGCCTTACGCGTATGCTCTAACAGATCTGGCCATGTGTAAGAAACAAAATCTCCCTGCGACATCATACTGACCAATTTCCCCTGTTCATCAACGATTGGTAAATGGCGAAAACGTTCAGTTGTCATGATTTGAAGCCAATCAATAAGTTCATCGCTTTCACGAGCCGCACGAACATTAGTGGTCATAACCTCGCTAACAGCAGTCTTCGCTGGCTCTAAACTCGGATGAAGAACGCGCCGCATCATATCGCGCTCCGTTAAGATACCGGCAATGGTTTCATCATCGTGCACAATGATAATCGACCCAATATTCTTCTCGCACATAACATCTAGTGCCTCCTTGACGGTTGCATCAGAAAGTAAAGTAAACGGCTTTGGCTTGGTTTCGTAGTCGAGTTTATTTCTAATTTTCACAGGCACCTTCTAACAGAATCATGTTGCTTATATTGATCTAATATTCTATATTTTCAGTATATACTGTAAGTTCAGGAAAGATAGGAAATGATTTTAGCCCCAATGATACAAACCTTCGTTCTACACTTTGGTGAAATGGGCTCTCGGTGGGGTATCAACCGCACCGTCGGACAAATTTATGCCCTACTCTATCTTTCTGAAGAGCCTCTCAACGCAGATCAAATTGTCCTTGGCCTGGGCTTTTCACGTTCCAATGTCGCGATGGGTATCAAAGAGTTAGAAGCAATGAACCTCGTAATGCTGCGTCACATTCCAAATGACCGCAAAGATTACTATGCAACACATGAAGAGATTTGGGACATTGTTCGCAACCTTGTTGAGGTACGCCGAAAGCGTGAGATCGATCCCACGCTCTCCATGTTACGCAGCGTAATCATGGAAAGCCCATCTAGCGAAGAAGAAAAACATGCAAAGGTGAAAGTGGAAGAAATGCATAACGTGGTCGAAATGCTTTCAGGTTGGTATGAAGAGATGCAGGAAATGGAAACGGAGCATCTCCTCAGACTGCTAACAATGGGATCAAAAGTATACAGGCTGTACGAAATGACAAATAAACTCAAGATAATCCCCGGTGGAAAAAACAAAAACGGCATATCAACAAAAGGAAAAAAGGGCACATAAAACATGGAACTAGATCCCTTCATTTTATCAAGAATACAATTTGCGGCAAACATCACGTTTCACATTATGTTCCCGACGATCACGATTGCATTGGGTTGGATCTTGCTGTTTTTCAAACTGCGCTATAACGCAACGAAAGATGAAGCATGGATGCAAGCATACTTTTATTTCACAAAGGTCTTCGCGCTCACCTTTGCACTAGGCGTCGTTAGCGGCATCACTATGTCTTTCCAATTCGGTACCAACTGGCCAGGATTTATGGAAACGGTGGGCAATGTCGCCGGCCCACTGCTGGCCTACGAAGTACTCACCGCATTCTTCCTAGAAGCAACATTTTTGGGGATCATGTTATTCGGCTTCAGCCGAGTTCCCGGGTGGGTTCACACGCTCGCTACATTTTTAGTCGCGGCGGGAACAACGCTATCTGCATTCTGGATTATTGTCCTGAACAGTTGGATGCACACCCCGCAGGGTTTTGAAATGATTGCGAATGAGGCAGGGCAACTACAAGCCCATGCAACCAGCTGGGCGGAGATTGTTTTTAACCCCTCTATGCCCTACCGCCTGACCCACATGCTCATTGCATCCGGCTTAACCGCATCATTCCTTGTCGCGGGCATCTCTGCGTTACGCTGGCTCATCAATGACCGCTCACCCACCGTCATGAAGAGCATGAAAACAGGGGTCTTTATTGCGGCCTTTCTGATCCCAGTACAAATGTTTGTTGGCGATTTGCACGGCCTGAATACCAAAGAATATCAACCCGCAAAAGTCGCGGCGATGGAGGGAATTTGGGAAACACAAAAAGGCGCTCCCCTCGTTCTATTCGGCATGCCCAATAGTGAAACAAAACAAATTGATTACGCTATTGAGATTCCAAAACTCGCCAGCTTTATCCTCACACGCGATTGGGATGGGGAAATAAAAGGCGTTGACGCATTTGAACATGCTCCGCCAGTCGCGCCCATATTCTGGGCATTCCGAATTATGGTTGGCATGGGTGTAATGATGCTCGTCATCTCATGGACGGCTGCCTATTTCTTGTGGCGCAAGCAAGACATCACCAGGCCACTCGCTTTTGTATTGGTCGCCATGACATTTTCTGGCTGGGTTGCCACCATAGCGGGATGGTATGTCACCGAGATCGGACGCCAGCCATGGCTCGTGCAAGGCGTTTTAACCACCGAAGAAGCTTTAGGCCCCATTAGCGGCGGCATGGTCGCAACAACCTTAAGCGCATATTTAGTCACCTATGTTGTGCTGCTAATCGCCTATATCAGTACATTGATTCACATGGCAAAACGCGCAGGCGATGGCAGCCACCGTGACCCTCTAAAACCATCCGTCCAGGGCGCAGAGCGCCGAACAATCGTCACCGCAGCACAGTAAGGGAGAGCCAGTTATGCAGGACATTATCTCAAGCGGAGATTGGCTTCCGTACACCTTCGCTTTCCTCATGGGACTATCTATGCTGATTTATGCGGTGTTAGACGGCTATGATTTAGGCGTTGGCATGTTAAGCGATAGTACCAACGAAAAAGAAAAAGACCGCATGATAGCCTCTATAGGTCCATTCTGGGATGCAAATGAAACGTGGCTTGTTCTCGGCGTTGGCTTGATGCTGGTCGCCTTCCCGGCTGCGCATGGCGTTATCCTAACTGAGCTATATCTGCCTGTGGCCGTTATGCTCTTCGGCTTGATATTCCGCGGCGTAGCTTTTGATTTTCGCGCCAAAGTTCCTTATCAAAAAAAATGGCGCTGGAATTTGGCATTCTACATCGGCTCGCTTCTCGCCGCGCTAGCACAAGGTTATATGCTGGGTTCCTACATTATGGGATTTGAAGACAGCCCGCTTGCGACTTTGTTTTCCATCTTGACCGGGCTTGCTGTCGCATCGGGTTACTGCCTTATTGGTGCATGTTGGCTCATCATGAAATGCGACGGTGGCTTGCAAAGAAAAGCAATAAAGTGGGCAAAATATCACCTCATAAACACGGTTGTAGGACTTGGACTAATCTCGTTAATCACACCGTTAGTAAGCGAGAGAATTTTTAGCAAATGGTTCAGCGTGCCTGAAATATATTGGATTGCACCAATTCCGCTTGCGACAGGTGCGCTAATTGCTTTCCTATATTTTATCCTGCGCAAACTACCCTTCGAAAATGATCGCTACTGCTGGGTTCCCCTCATCACAACAACAGGAATTTTTATCCTGTCTTTTACGGGGTTAGCCTACAGCTTTTTCCCCTATATCATCCCCGAACAAATGACGATAGTAGAGGCGGCCAGCGCACCATCATCTCTAATGATCATGCTCGTTGGTGCTCTCATTGTGCTGCCAATCCTCATTGGCTACACAATCCTCGCCTATGTCATATTCCACGGGAAAGCTAAAGATTTGAGTTACAGTTAGAGATAGGTTCGAATCACTGGGCCGTTATTGGACAGTGATTTAACAAAGACAAGTGCGCCCTCCACCACCGATCTAGACGGCATAGGTGCAGACATCCGTATAGTCATGGACTCAGATTATAAGGCTTTAAATAGCTGTTAATTGGCAAGAGATCGCACGAGAGCGAGCCACTTTGTACACAGCGGTCCTGGCGGCATCGGAATCCCACCCAAACAATCACTGCCAGTTTTAGTAAAGGGTATAGTCTGCAACCCCGGTCGAATCGACGAACTGGCGGTTCACATACAAGTTACCACGTAAAGAATACAAGGGTTCGAGCGTGAAAAGTTCCGCTTAGGCCTACTTTACTAAATTTACTACCGGAAATGGACGCAAGGGTCGGTGAAATATAGGCGGCCGGTGATCAATATTTCAATGCCAATCTGATAGAAGATAGTGAACAGACATCGAGACCCGGGTGGAAATCTTTTAGCGTTTTCGCAATGGTTTCAGATTCCGGGCACTGGACTCATTATAAAAAACTTGGGGAGTTCGAAGGCCATTTACTCAGAATGATTTAGACCCTCTTTTCCACCCTCATCAATCTAGTTGAAACATCAATGACAATTAGATACCTACCTGGGTTCGGGGAACGAACGACAGTGAACCAGCCCTTCCGTAGGTACGTTATCGATGGACTCCTTCAGTCCCTCGCCCCGCGGCCATCAAAATCAAGATTATCCGACAAGGTCGCGTATAGTCATGCACTCAGTTTCGACAGTGAACGCATATGCGCCTCAGTCTTTTTACTCTTATCGTGATGATCAGTATTGCGAACAACGACTTGTACGCGGCAGCAATTGAATATTCAGCAAAAGACTCAACCAAACTCTCAACTAAAGAACAAACGAACTATCGAGTTAAGGGACTCGAAGGTGACGCCGAGATCCTGATAGATCAGTGGGGTATTCCGCATATCTACGCCGAGCATCACTACGATGCGTTTTTCGTTCAAGGATTCAATGCGGCAAGAGACAGGCTCTGGCAAATCGATCTGTGGCGCCGACGAGGCCTTGGGGAACTATCAGAAGTACTGGGCTCTAATTTCGTTGAGCAGGACAAAGCAGCAAGGTTATTTCTCTATCGTCGAAGCATGTTCCGAGAATGGTTAGCCTATGGTTCTGACGCCAAAGCGATTGCAACAGCATTTACTAATGGCATTAATGCCTACGTAAAGCTCATTCAAACCGATATTGTGCCGTTACCACCTGAATTCGAGCTTTTAGATTATAAGCCAGCAGACTGGTCGCCAGAAGATGTGGTTCGAATTCGCAGCAACGGCCTGTGGCGCAACGTGATTAATGAAGTTCACCGCGCCAATGTGATTTGCAATCACAGCATCGATACTGACGCTAAACGACGTAAACTCGAACCTGAGTGGCAACTAAAAATACCAGAAGGCCTAGATCCTTGTGAGATTCCCTATGAAACAGTCAAACTCTACGCTCTGGCGCAAGCTCCGGTAGACTTCAGCAGAGCCAATCACTTCGCTCGCGGCGGTAGTGCAGACACGCCCAACTCCACGCGCTATCGACAAGATTTTTCCGTCGCTAGTGGCGCGTCTTGGCGAATGGTCGTCGAGGTCGGTAATTGGGACAGCGCTGTTATGACCAACGCACCAGGCCAATCTGGTGATCCGACGAGCCCACATTACGATGACATGCTGCAGGTTTGGGCAGACGAGGGACATATGCCACTACTTTACTCACGAGAAAAAATTGAAGCCAACACTGAGCACGTTATCTTTCTGAAGGCAGAATGATGGATTTCGGTGATCTGTTTCGTTCGGCGCGCCCCTTACTGGATGTTAGGGCACCCGTTGAGTTCAACAAGGGGGCCTTCCCGACGGCGACCAATATACCCATCCTCGACGATGAGCAGCGGGAAAAAGTCGGGATTTGTTACAAAGAAAATGGTTCGACCGAAGCGGAAGTTTTAGGTCACCAACTCGTAGCGCCCATGCAAGTTGATAGAATCGCGGCATGGCAAAACTATGTTCTCTCAAACCCGGACGCCCTACTCTACTGCTTTCGCGGCGGTAAGCGTTCTGAGATCACACAGAAATGGCTTAAAGAATCAGGAATAGAAATAGAGCGTATACCTGGTGGCTACAAAGCACTTCGGCAGTACTTGTTAGCAGTCTTCGATAGCTTACCGCCGATCACCATCATTTCGGGCAAAACCGGTGTGGGTAAAACAGATCTACTGAAGCGATTCACCAATGCCGTTGACCTCGAAGGACTTGCCAATCATCGTGGCTCAGCTTTTGGCAGGACAAGAACCGAGCAGCCTGCCCAAATTGATTTTGAAAATGCGCTCGCGATTGAAATTCTAAAACGTTCGGGGCCCATCGCCTTAGAAGACGAAAGTCGATTGATCGGTAGAGTTAATCTACCACTGCCTCTTCAAGAAGCCATGCGGCACGCCCCAATATTATTGTTAGGAGATACCCTGCACAATCGTGTATGGCGGATTCTTAACGAATACCTCATCGATCAACTTACCGAGATGGCCACACCAGGGGCACTGTTCCAATTGGAAATAGAATTTCTATCATCTCTCGAGGCCATACAAAAGCGATTAGGTGGAGATCGGTATGAACAAACCAGGAAGTTAATGGTCGACGGTTTTACCGGTCACCGTCAAGGTAATCCCGGGGCTCATGAACCCTGGATAGAAACACTCCTGACTCAGTATTACGACCCCATGTATGAATATCAGCTAGCCAAGAAACAGGATCGGGTGAAGCTTAGTGTTGATTGGCAGCATCTGCCTAATAAGTCGCTATTGGATCTCGGGCCGGACGCTGGCAAGCGCTTGTAGAGCACCATGCAAAGCTGGCAGCGGACCACAAAACTGCGCTTCAACCTCAGCTGTCGTCAACGGTTTGCTGAATATGTAGCCTTGTATCAAGTCACAGTGCGTTCTTTCAAAGAAGCTCAATTGTTCGGCCGTTTCAATTCCTTCCGCCACATTGAACAGCCCTAGCTTGGACGACATCACGAGAATCGCTTGAATAATTGATTCAGTCGATTCATTTTGACCGATGTCGATTACAAAGCTCCTGTCGATTTTGATGCAATCAATAGGCAGCTTCTTTAAATAACTCAACGACGAGTATCCAGTACCGAAGTCATCAATCGACACTTTAACGCCGAGATCATGGATCTTGTTTAAGATCTCGATCGACTGTTCAGGATCCTCCATTGCCGACGACTCTGTGATTTCTATTTCAAGTCTTTCCACCTCTAGAGATGTTTCTTCAAGTATAGACGCAATTCTACCTGCAAAATTATGATCAGTGAGTTGCCGCGTGGAGACATTCACGGCGACACTACAAGCCCGCAGTTGGGGATAATCAGACTGCCATTGAGCCATTTGGTGGCATGCCTTGTTCAACACCCAATCACCGATTTGGCCAATCAAGCCGCATTCCTCTGCGATCGGAATATAGACTTGTGGTGACACACCTTTCCAATCTGGATGATCCCAGCGAAGTAATGCTTCGAAGCCAGTGACCTTCTCTCGAGATATCGAAACCTTGGGTTGATAAACCAAGGAAAACTCATCGTTCTCTAGCGCGCGCAGCAAACCCCGCTCAATCTTTGCTCGCTCTTCTGCAACTTCCTGTAACTTTGCTTGATAAAAACGGTAAGTATTTCTGCCGTCTTCTTTCTTGGCTTCAAACATTGCAGTATTGGCCGCTTGTATTAAGCCATTAACGGTTTCGTCTGCTTCCGGGTAAACCGCAATACCGATGCTAGGTGAAACATAGTAGTCACGCCCGTCAATCGCAAAGGGATTAGATAGCAGACTCAATATCCGTTGCGCGATCCGGCTCACCTGCTCGGGATGTTCAAGATCTTCAATCACGATAGCCAGTTCATCACCACCCCAACGCGCCAGCATATCTTGATCTTGAAGAAGCGATTTGATGCGGCTCGCGGCATTCTTGATCAGCTCATCACCCAACTGGGCGCTGCTGTCATCAGACACCCGGTTAAACGGATTGAGATCAAGCACCATCAACGCCACGAGTCGTGAACTGCGCTTACTTCGACCAATCGCATGATGCAAAAATTCGAATAACAGCCCGCGGTTAGCCAACCCTGTAATGGGGTCGTAGTTGGCAAGTTGCATAAACCGCTTATCGGCTGCTCGCTGGGAAGACACGTCTACCAGGTTGAGTTGATAGCGATCCGAAGCCACAGGCCGAATACCCACCATTAAAAATATTTTACTACCATCTGCAAGTCGACCCTCAAGCTCCATTTTATCCGTCGCATTAACAGCGGCTCGCTTAACCAGCATGGTCAGAAGGTCGTCCTCTTCAAAGCGGAGCACGTCCAATAGACTCTGTCCTGTCAGTTGCATTCGGCGCTGCTTCAAAATCGATGTGGCGCTGTCGGTAAAGCTTAAAATTTTCAATTGGCCGTCTGTCCAGACCACCGCCTCTTCAAGACTACTTTTCAATGTCTCCATTTGCTTAACGTAGTGCCGCTGCATATTCATTAAGCTTGAGACATTGCCCTGGCTAATAGTTGTCACCAAAGCAACCATATCGGCGAGGAACGATCGATTTGGCTCAACGGGAAATACGATGATCCGCTCAGGCGCAGTCACCGGTGCTAGTGATGTATCAAGAAGAATGCCGTGCTCGAAGCGGCTATGGGTCATCAACTCGAGATTATCCGAGACCAAAATACCTGACTCTTGACCATCCGCGCGAGGCGATGCAAATGGCATGGAGGCTACAGCATCTTGCAGGGCTGGGTCCGACAAGTCATAGTGAACCGTGAAGCCGTGTGGCAGTGATATTGCTGCGGACAAAGTGACACCTAATTACATGTTTCTTCTTCAGTGTAGAACACGTTTAGAAATACGATTGAGGAATTCGCACTTTTTAATGGCTGGCTGATCAAAGGTTGACGGTCGACGGATAAACGGCAAGAACAGTGTAGATAATGTGACGATAAACGATAGTGAAAAACCTAAAGACGCGCCAAATCGCTGGCGGTTAGTCCGTGACCTCGCAGGTTTCCAGTTCAAGCTTGCGCTTGATGGGTTGCGTGACCTTCTCTTATCACCAATGTCGATTATCGCCGGTCTCGCCGGCATCATTTTTTCACCAGGCAATCCTGGAAAATACTTTAATCGGCTACTGGAATTCGGTCATCGCTCCGATATCTGGATTAATTTATTTGGCGCTTCGGGACACTACGATCCAGATCCAGAGGTCACCTCCTCCGATGCCTACATCGGCAAGCTGGAAGAATTGCTCGTGGCAGAATACCAAAAGGGTGGCGTTGTCAAAAACGTCAAAGACAGAACTGACAAACTGCTTAATCGGATTCAAAAAGACACCGATCAGGATGTCTAACCATTCATTGACGTGTTCTGTAATTTCCTCTGCTCATCCACTTTCTCGACGCCTTCTCGAATCTTAGGGTAGTCAGCGCAGATCTTGTCTAGATCAGAGCGTTTCAATTCGTACATGGAACATGGTGTTGCTGCCGTTGCTGTCGCGTTGCGGGGCGTATCGTGCAGGAGCGCCGACTCGCCAAAAAAGTCTCCAGCATAAAGCGTTGCAAGTTGCCGAGATTCGCCACTGTCGACCACTGAAACATTTGCAATACCTCTGGCGATCAAGAACATTGAATCACCAATTTGCCCCTGTCGGATGATGTCCGTTCCCCTTGGTACTGTCCTTGAGTATAGACGTGCGGCAATCACCTCATATTGCGCAGGATCAATCTCCGCGAAAAGTGGTACTTTGGCCAACAGCTCATCGATCTCAATCTCGAAACAAGCCGACATATTATCCTGTGCGAGTGTGCGCAAACGTTCTGCCTGATCTTTGAGAATAGAACTGGCAATACCAGACTGAATAACCCCGAGTTCTTTAGAATGCTCTACGGAATCGTGTTCAGCGATCAGCATGAGACGTTGCCCCAACTGTTCCTGCATGGTTTCTACAAACTCCGGATACTGCTCCGCGACTTCATCAATTTGTGCCTTGGACTGGCTAGCAATATCTTCGTATATAGAATTTAGCCGTTCAACACTGTTGGCATCAATCTCCGAACCCGCTAGCTGGGTCAGTCTCGTCAACACGCTCTGACAGCCCCTATAGCGGCCCCAGGCAACCCCATAATCCCGCACGATCCATTGAGTGCGCAGTCCTTCCAGTGAACCACGCGTTCCGGGAATGAATCCCATCACTGCCATAAGGACTAAACTAAATCGCTTGCCGATCGACGTTTCTATACTCGCATTAGGCAACCCGTCGCTGTGCCGGATGCTGTCCATTTGCACATTGATTGTGTGGTCTAACTCGCGATATGCCCATTCATTAACAAGACCCTGGGCAAAAAGCTCTCGATAGCGGGCCTTCTCTCGGACCATGCAGCGTAGAGCGAGAGTTCTAAGCATCTCATCGGTATCCATGTCCTTATGGATGCTGGAAATCTCGCCGTTTAGATCGCCAATCTGTCGGTCGCCTTTTTCTTTAATATTGTCAGCAATACGCTGTGAAAAAAGTCCACCACTTGCCAGTCGGTCCAATCGCGACAAACCCTCCGAGCGGGCATCTCGATCCCCCTCGAGCTTGGCCAATTGATCAGCAATGCTCAACTGATTGAGCTTTAACTTCTTGACCAATGTCTCAATCGACAGCCCTTGAATCACCAAAGTAAAGATGACCGCGCCCATCACGACAGCCACCAGAGTATCTTTATACTCAAATTCAGGCATGGCCAAAACAATCGCCAATGCAATTGCACCTCTTAGCCCACCCCAATACATCACCATTCTGTAGGGCATGCCGATGGCTTCAGCACCTGGCAACTTACCGAGCAGCGGCACCACACCGAACACCACCACTGCTCGTGAAATCAACATACCAACACAAACTAATGCAATGAGATCAATTGATGCCCAGAGTGCCACCAGGTCAACTTGCATGCCCACCATTAAGAATATGAGGACGTTCGCGAGATACGCCAGGTATTCCCAAAAGTGCTCCATGAACTCCTCGGTTGAAGGCGATATTTTAGTCTTGCCCCAAGAGCCCATCATGATGCCAGCCGCAACGACCGCCATAATGCCGCTGACATGAAAGACATGCTCGGCAATGATAAAAGAAAAGTAAGCCAGAATTGTCGACAACGTGATTTCAATCGCAGCATCAGACTCGATGGCGCCGAGCACCTGGCCCACCGCAAGAGCAAGACACCAGCCGACAAAGGCGCCACCTAAAAACACTAGAAAAAATTCACCAATACCGGAAAAAACGACATCGCCAGAGAAACTACCCGCTGTGAGAATGCCGATTAACAAGGTCGCAAGCACGAGAGATGTGGCATCGTTAAACAGACTCTCCCCTTCCACCAGAACCGTTAATCGCTCTGGTACGCCCAATTGCTTGAAGATCGAGATCACCGCAACCGGGTCAGTTGCACTCAAAATAGCACCGAGTAGCAGCGCAACCATCAAGTCAAATGGTGAAAAGACAGCCATGATAAAACCGATGATGGCGGTCGAAAGTAGCAGACCAGGGACGGCTAGCGTCAAGATTGGCAGGATATTGCGCATGACATGACGCGCATTCAAATTGAAAGCAGATTCAAATATTAGGGTCGGGATAAAGACAAAGAGGACAAGATCTGGCGAAAGCGCAAATGTGGACAGAGAACCAAATCCAGGCACTTTGTCCGCTGCATAGGAAACGCCGATACCCACAAACACGAGGCCGATGGTCAACGGTAACTGTTTGATGCGCTTACTAAAAATCGTGGTCAGTGCCGCCACCAGCATCAAAAGTGTAATGCCGGTCACTAACTCGGCAATGTGAATTCCTTCATGTTCCACAGCGATACCCCTTATTATTTTTAATTGAGTAACTAATTCGCTTATCGACTGATAACCCATACTCATACCGATGACTATACTCAATCTAGAACCTAACTCGCTAGCAAAACTATGCCTAAAGAAAGGCTAAAGAAAGGTAATAGAAAGGTGATGGCAAAGATCTCGCGACTATTGACGCCGCTGCTAACAGCACATCTAACAGCAGGTCTAACAGAACGTCTAACAGCACATCTAGTCAGAAAGAGAGCGACCCAGCTCGGGTTGTTGTTGCTGGCTTGTTGGCTGCCTCTGTCAGCACAAAGTACAGAGTGGCAGGAACTTCGCGAAGGGAAAACCCGTATTGCCGCTCCTGAGGCCAAAAATACCGAGATCAAAGAGGTTGAGGTCCCGTTGCCAGAAGGCCATTACGAGCCTGGGCAAGGCACAATCGACAGCGCCTTTGGTTTTGTCTTTGGCGAGACTATACCTGGCAGTCAAATTGGAACAGATCTTGGCTGGCAACCACCCGGGGAACTCCCTAAAACTCTCACCTATAGGGGCATTGCTAAACCCTTTACCATGCACCGGGTAAAGTTAGTGCCGCCCCAACAACCCCCGCAACTGAAACGACAGGCTGTGAGTTATCACGCTTTTCTGAATTTTGCCCAACAGCCGCTGATGATCGAAACAAGCTCATTTGGCGACGCGGCGGACGTCATTGAGGTTATTCAGCGCAAATATGGTTCGCCAGACGAGATTGATGGACAGCATCTGGTGTATCAACGCGGCGATAGACAGTTACACATATTTCAGAAAGGCACTAGTGCGTTTCTGCGCTACGAGGATCTGGCACTTTATACAGCCTATATTAACGAGCGAAATCGGAGCCTGAAACGCAAATTTCGTGAAAAAAGGCTTGAACATCTATCCCCGGAAGAAAATAGGGTCGTGACGCTGGCGCACCAATTGGAGGCATTACGCCTGGGTAATGGCACTGCATTTGGCGTCCCGTTTGGCAAGCGCGTAAGCTTTCGAGCCGAGCCAGACGAATTTGTAACATTCGATGCGCCAAAACCACTCGAGAAATTCGTCGCTGGTCAGTACAAGGTTATGGTCAGCCCTGAACTGATACCGATCGCTGTCCGTTACGAACTCACTGGCGACTATGCCCTGCTTGCCCTTACCAAGGAGCAGATCGAACTCGCCATGGAACTGGCCTTTGCTGGTTTTCAGAAACAAACCCCAAATCATAGCGTTGTCTCATTCAGCCTTCACGCTTATTCACTGCTTGTACGAGGTGGTAAGTTCCAATTTACGATTCACGATCGTCAGCAAAATAGGGCGAAGGTTGATCGCGAGAAACAGAGGAAAATCGATGCCCTCGGTGTTGAGGAGGAGCGCGAACGAATCGCCGCGCTAGAACGCCAGCGGCAAGTTATCGCAGCCCGGCTCAAGCAAATTGAAGAAGAAAATGCCTTTTAAACTTCCATTGCCTACGATGGCCTAATAACTTTTGTCTTGTCCAAGCACCTGCTCAGCAATAAATGACTTGATCAATTCCTGACTGATCGGTGCAATGACTGGAATCATAATTTCGCGCAAATAGCGCTCAACATGATATTCCTTAGCATATCCCATGCCGCCATGGGTTAGCACGGCTCTCTGACAGGCTGCGAGCGCGGCCTCGGCCGCGAGATACTTAGCGCTATTGGACTCGGCTCCGCAGGGACGACCCGCATCATAAAGACTGGCAGCCTTCCAGACCATCAACATAGCGGCTTCCAGGGACATCCAGTTTTCAGCCAGGGGATGCTGAATCGCTTGATTCTTGCCAATGGATCGATCAAAAACGATTCTCTCTTTGGCGTATTGACTGGCTTTGGCAAGCGCCACCTGACCAAGACCGACTGCCTCAGATGCAATCAAAATACGCTCTGGATTTAGACCATGAAGCAGGCACTTCCAGCCGTCACCTTCGTCACCAATCCGATCTGCCATTGGCACTCTCAGGTCATCTATAAACAGCGCGTTAGAATCAACCGCTTTGCGACCCATCTTCTCGATTAATCTGACTTCCACTTTGCTTCGGTCAAGATCAGTATAAAAAAGCGTCAACCCTTCTGAAGGCTTAGCGCAATCCGCCAAATCGGTGGTCCGAGCAATAATCAAAATCTTGTCTGCAGTTTGCGCGGTTGTGGTCCAAATTTTACGGCCATTAATTATGTAGTCGTCGCCATCACGCACCGCGCGAGTAGACAGACGAGTTGTATTCAAACCCGCGTCTGGCTCTGTGACGCCAAAACAGGCCCGTTGTTCGCCTTTGATCAGTGGCGGTAAAAATCGCGCTTTCTGCTCTTCAGTACCGAACACCACAATGGGATTGGGTCCGAACAAATTGAGATGGATGGCAGATGCACCCGTCATACCCGCGCCAGATCTCGCGATCGAATGAGCTAGAACAACGGCTTCACTGATGCCCAGACCTGCGCCGCCATAAGCTTCAGGCATGGCGATACCCAGCCAGCCACCCTCGGTAATCGCGTGAACAAATTCTTCGGGGAACTGACCGTCCGAATCACGGGCCAGCCAATAGGCGTCGTCAAAACGAGAACAAACCTTCTCAATAGCGTTTTGGATGGAAAGTTGTGCTTCGCTGAGTTCAAAATTCATAATGTTTTAACCGATTTCTAGTTTAATCATCTATCTTGTTGTTAATCATAGTATTTATAGTTAACAAATTGAACTACTATGAACTGCTTAACAGTGAAAATGCAAACTATATCAACTAACTGAATTTCTCCATCAAATTTTCAGTTTTGGATCTCGTATTACTGCTACCTTGTACCTTCGGTGCACTAGTCAGTAAATTCGCAGGGATCGAGGATAACAAGTGGTTGAACCAACAAGATTGGCTAGAAAAAGAGAAAAAACCCGTCAAGCATTGATCGACGCCGCGACCCTACTGGTCGACGCGCGCGGTCATGAGTTCATCTCCATTCAAGACATTACCGATCAGGCCAATGTTGGGCTCGGCACCTTCTATAATTATTTTGACAATAAGCAGATGATTTTCGAAGCCGCTCTAGATGAAATCCGTCAACGTTTTGAAATTCGACTCGATACACTAAGGTCCTCACTGACAGACCCCGCCTCTCGAATAGCCGTAACCATACAATTTTGCTTCATGGAAGCTCTGGACAACGAAGAGTGGAAGGTGTTCCTGGCAAAGTCCGGCCTTGAAGGAGAGCACCTCCTGTTACAAGACCCTGCTCAATGTCTGGCCGATATCGAAACAGGCGCTAAGCGAGGGCGCTTTAAGATCGACAATCCAGCCTTTGTATCAAATCTCATCTGCGGCATGGCGCGGCACATCACCGTGGAAATCGCCTCGGGTAAACTGGAGCGTGATGCTATCCCTAACACCACACGATATGTCCTGCGTATGCTCGGTTTGCCAGAACTGGTTGCCAAAGCTATCACGCAAACGCCATTGCCTCCGGTCGCCGCACAGCAGAGACGGGTCTTAAAGGAAATTTTGCCACATTTACAACCTTCTCAGAATGGTTGAACAAATTTAGCCAACTGGTAACATGCGAACCGAGGCTTACCCGTCTCACACATGAGTTCAACACCAGCAACCCTGGCAAGAACCTGACAATACGAATTCCTGGCAGTGATCCTGCGTTGGAGCCAATATGCGAACTATTCAACTCAGCACGATTCTTATGCTGCGCCTCTCGCCACGGCGTATCCGCACCCAGTATCCGCACTCACTGCTAGCCATTCGAACTTACATCTTGAGTGCTGGCGAAAATCGACTCGTACTCAAGGGATCTCCTATACAGGTGAGCGGTCTCTATGGTTATTAAAAAAGTCAGGCTGGAAGATAAGTACACCCAGAACACAGGTCGCGTTTTTTTAACGGGCAACCAGGCCCTGGCCAGACTGCCCATGCTTCAACAGGAGCGAGATAAAGCCTTAGGTCTCAATACGGCTGGATTTATTTCCGGCTATCGTGGTTCGCCACTCGGCGGATTAGATAAAACACTATGGCAAGCCAGTTCATTTCTCGAAGATCACAATATTTTTTTCAAACCTGGCATTAATGAAGATCTGGCGGCCACTGCCGTTTGGGGATCCCAGCAGGTCAATATATTTGAAGGCGCCAAATACGACGGTGTATTTGGCATGTGGTATGGCAAAGGCCCCGGCGTAGACCGCTCAGGCGATGTGTTCAAACATGCTAATCACGCCGGCACGTCTAAGCATGGCGGAGTACTCGTTGTTGCCGGAGATGACCACGGTTGCAAGTCCTCGACTCTGCCACACCAGTCAGAATATGCCTTTGTTGACGCCATGATGCCAATTCTCAATCCTGCAGGCGTGCAGGAAGTCATTGATCTTGGTTTGATGGGCTGGGCGATGTCGCGCTATAGCGGTTGCTGGGTCGCATTCAAGACAATTGCTGAAACGGTTGACGCTTCTTTTTCGACGCTTGTCGATGCTCAGGGCTTTGATATTATCATTCCAGAAAAGTCCCTGGATGTTCATTCCCGTTGGCCAGATAAACCATTGGAGCAGGAATTGCGCTTGCACAATGTCAAGTTGGGCGCAGCACTCGAATTTGCCAGGCTAAATCATCTAAACCGCATCACCATGGATAGCCCTCAGCCAAGAATCGGTATCGTATCGACTGGCAAATCCTATCTTGATGTACTTCAAGCCCTATCAGATTTAGGTATCGACGATGATCTTGCCGCAGAAATCGGCCTACGTGTTTACAAGGTTGGCATGCCCTGGCCACTGGAGCCAAACGGTATTCGTGAGTTTGCATCAGGTCTGGAAGAAGTCATCGTCGTCGAAGAAAAACGTGGCCTAATCGAAGATCAGCTCACCAGTGAACTGTACAACTGGCACTCCGAGGTGCGGCCGACGGTGATTGGTAAGCAGAACGAAAACGGTGAATGGCTCCTACCTGCGACGGGCGAGTTGACTCCGGCAATCATTGCGCGTGCGATCTGCACTCGCATTACGAGAATTTTCACCAGTGAGAGAATCGAACGTCGACTCAAGTTCCTAAATGATAAGGAACAGTATTTGAATCGTCCCAAAGATCTGCTCGAAAGAACGCCGCATTATTGTTCAGGTTGTCCACACAACACTTCTACCGTGGTGCCCCTCGGCAGTCGAGCAATGGGTGGTATCGGCTGCCATTATATGGCGACCTGGATGGACCGCGAGACCGATACTTTTACCCAAATGGGCGGCGAAGGTGCCACCTGGATTGGCCAAGCGCCCTTCACCGAAACCCAGCATGTTTTTCAGAACCTGGGAGACGGGACTTATTTTCACTCTGGTCTGCTCGCGATACGCGCGGCTATTGCTTCTGGCGTGAACATTACCTACAAGATTCTTTACAACGATGCCGTTGCCATGACCGGCGGACAACCCGTCGACGGTCAGCTCTCGGTCGAAAAGATTTCACATCAACTCCATGGTGAGGGTATTAGTCGAATTGCGGTTGCCAGCGATGACATCACCAAGTACGACCGTCGCTTATTTCCCTCCGGTACCACCTTTACCCATCGTGATGATTTGGATGCATTGCAATGCGAGCTAAGAGAGGTCAAAGGTGCTTCTGTCCTTATTTATGACCAGACCTGTGCAGCTGAAAAGCGGCGGCGGCGCAAACGTGGGTTGATGCCTGACCCCGATATTCGCCCCTTTATTAATTCCGCCGTTTGCGAAGGCTGCGGCGACTGCGGCAAAGTATCGAACTGTTTATCTATTGTACCCGATGAAACCCAGTACGGTCGAAAGCGCAAGATCGAGCAGTCCAGTTGCAACAAAGACATGAGTTGCGTGAAGGGTTTTTGTCCGAGCTTTGTGACCGTTACGGGCGGCAAGATACGCGTCGCAGAAAAAGCCGCCGCTAGTTTCGATTTCGCTTCTCTACCAGAGCCTACCCTACCCGTTCACGAACGCCCATACGGCATTGTGTTAGCGGGCGTCGGCGGAACCGGTGTGACTACAATGGGTGCCATTCTTGGTATGGCGGCACATATAGAGGGCAAAGGCGCCTCCGTTCTAGATATGACCGGACTTGCCCAGAAATTTGGCGCGGTCATTACCCATCTCCAGATCGCTAATCGGGCTGAGGATATTCATGCTGCCCGGATTGCTGCCGGTGGCGCAAAACTCGTCATTGGTTGTGACCTTGTGGTTGCCGCCTCAAATGACAGCATGGTCAAGGTAGACCGTGACCAGGCCGCCGCGATTATTAATGGCCACGAGGCGATGACGGCCGAATTCACCAGAAACCCCGATGCGAAGTTCCCAGCTAAATCCATGCAGGACATCATTAAAGAATGCGTGGGTGACGAGACCACAGATTTTGTAGACGCAACCGAGGTTGTCGAAAATTTACTGGGTGACACAATGGCAGCGAATATCTTTCTCGCCGGTTATGCATTCCAAAAAGGTCTGATTCCAATCAGCAATGAAGCCATCATAGAAGCCATACGACTCAATGGTGCTTCCATAGATGAAAATCTAACAGCCTTTAATCTTGGACGCCTGAAAGCCCACACTCCTAACGTGATAAACTTTGGTGCAACGCTTGAGCATGCGCCCCAGACTTTTCCTGAACTGATCGAGGATCGACGTCGTTATCTAACCGCTTATCAAAATCAAAATCTAGCCAAACGATATGAAACTCAGGTTGATGCCATCACCGCAAAGTACGGTGAAGAAGTCGGCATGGTCGTGGCACGTTATTACTTTAAAGTATTGGCCTACAAAGACGAGTACGAGGTCGCTCGTCTGTACTCCGATGGACGCTTCATGAAATCCCTGGCAGAAGAGTTTGAAGGCGATTACAAATTGTCCATACACCTGGCGCCACCATTACTGGCCCCGATAGATAAACACAGCGGACTGCCTAGAAAGATCACTTTCGGTCGTTGGATATTTCCCGTATTCAGTGTTCTCGCGAAGTTCAAATTTTTGCGCGGCTCGAAGCTGGACCCATTCAGCTACACAGCTGATCGAAAACTCGAGCGACGCATTATTAACGAGTACGAGGATTTGTTAGTCCGACTATTAAGCCGAGACGAGGCTAATCCAATAGAGATCAAGGCACTCCTGGCGTTACCAGAAAAAATCCGTGGTTTTGGTTACATTAAAGAACGTAGTTTCAAGAACACCCAACTTGAACAAGAGAGACTACTGGCAGCACTTGATGCAAAGCCAGAACCAATCAAAATATTTGACCCCAAAGTAGCCTAACGCCTGCTTCGCTATATCAATATGACGCGACTATGAAGTCACTATTTAGGACACGATTGAGCAACTAATAAAATACGACGAGATAACTATGTTAATTGAGGAAATAGACACCAGAGCGTTTGAAGATTTTGCTGACCACGAGAAGGTCGTCCGGTGTAAAGACGAACAAAGCGGTTTACTCGCCATAATCGCTATTCACAACCGCAATCTTGGTCCCGCTCTTGGCGGATGCCGCATACGACCCTACGAGAACGAACCGGCTGCGATTACTGACGCACTCCGATTGTCCAAGGGAATGACATACAAGTCGGCGCTCGCTTCTCTGCCTCTTGGCGGCGGGAAATCCGTGATTATTGGTAATCCAAAAGACGCCAAATCTGATGCGCTCATGCGCACGATGGGCAAGTTTATTAATACGTTGAACGGTGCCTATATCGGCGCTGAAGATTCAGGCACCAGTGTTGCAGATCTAAGAGCTATGCATAAAGAAACAGCGTTTGTTGCCGGCATCCATGAACGTCAATTAAGTGATGGCACAATCGCAAATGGCGACCCTTCGCCCTCTACCGCGTATGGTGTCTTCAAGGGCATCAAGGCGAGTTTGCAGCAGCGGTTTAATTCCGACTCAGTAGACGGCGTCAAGATCGCCGTTAAAGGGGTTGGGAACGTCGGTCGAAACCTGGTCAGCCTGTTAGTTCAAGAAGGCGCTGAAGTATTTATTTCAGACGCTTATGAACCTGCGATTGAACAGGTGCTTAAGCAGCATCCAGTAAAAGTCATCAATAACGATGTCATTCACAAGCAAAAAGTAGAAGTCTATGCGCCCTGTGCGCTCGGCGGCGGGCTTAATACCAAAACGCTCGTCGAGCTTGTGGCGCCGATTGTGGCGGGAGCTGCGAACAACCAACTCGCCAACGACGCCGCCGGGCAATATCTGTTCCATAAAGGAATTCTCTATGCTCCAGACTTCGTCATTAATGCAGGTGGAATAATCGATATTTACTATGAGCGCCATGGCTATGACCACGACATTGTCATGCGCCATGTCGACAAAATACAAGACACACTATTTGAAATCTTTTCGTACTCCGAGGCGCATCAGATTCCAACGCACGTCACCGCCGAACGACTCGGTGAATCGCGATTCCTCGGTATTGATATCAGTGACGTCGCGTAAGTCTGTTCATAGGCGTCTATTAATGACTGATACGAATCCCTGATAGCAAACGCGCGCGGGCTTCGCCGTCACCATACGAATTAGCAAATCTTAACAGCCTGCTAAGCCGGAAATTCAAAGACCCAGAACCATCTTGGCCATGATATTGCGCTGAATTTCATTGGAACCCGCATAGATCGATACTTTTCGTGCATTGAAATAAGCTGGCGCTGCCACAGCCGCGTACTCAGGTCCAATCGGATCAAAGTTCACGCCTTTCATGACACCCGTGTTGTCAAACGGCATTGCGTAGTTACCAACGGCCTCAACTGTCAGCTCCGTCATCGTTTGTTGTAGCTCCGAACCCCGACATTTCAGTAACGACGACTCTGGCCCGACATTACCACCGGTACTGATACTGCTGAGTATCCGCAACTCGGTGAATTCCATCGCGTGTATATCGATCTCTAACTGACTCAGTTTGCGCTGGAAATCCAGGTCCTCAATCAAACGAGTACCTTCAGAGCCAATTTCTACTTCCGCTATGTCACGTAGATTCGCAAGCCCGGCTTTCAGACCGTGTGAATATGCGTTGCCGCGTTCGAACTCAAGCAAGTACTTGGCATAAGTCCAACCCTTACCTGCCTCACCAATTAGATTCTCAACCGGTACACGCACATCGGTAAAATGTACCTCGTTAATTTCCTGATGGCCTTCCGCTGGACCGTCAATCGTAATAATGGGCCGGACATCAATCCCAGGTGAATTCATATCAATGAGTAAAAATGAAATCCCCATCTGGCGAATATCTTCATCGCTCGTTCGTACTAAACAGAAAATCATATCGGCATACTGGCCAAGCGTGGTCCAGGTCTTTTGACCGTTGACAACATATTCATCCCCATCACGGATGGCCTTTGTTCGGAGCGAAGCAAGGTCACTGCCAGCACCGGGTTCTGAATAACCCTGGCACCACCAGACCTTGCTGGCGAGTATATCGGGCAGATAATTCTGCTTCTGCTCTTCGGTGCCATATTTCATGATCACAGGCGCCACCATTGACTGACCAAAGGGCATGATGCCCGGTGTATCCCCCGCCGCCATTTCTAGGTCAAACAGGTACCGTTGGGTTGCCGTAAATTCTGGACCACCAAATTCAGCCGGCCAGTTCAGGCCGGCCCAGCCTTTCTTATGCAAGGCTTGCTGCCAATGAACGTGATCATCTTTGTCCAGATGACCATTGGCGCTGCGTTTGTGACGCTCCCGCATTTCTGCTGGAAAGTTGTCTTTGATCCAGTTGCGCACTTCCTGTTGGAAAGCAAAGTCTTCTTCGCTGAATTTCAGATCCATAATCGACTCAGTAATTAGAGGTTAAAGGGAACATTATAATTATCTCGGTGGCAGATGCTATGCGGCGTTTTCGACCAGTTTTCGCCCCACAACTTTGAGTGCCAGCGTCTCTTCTGTGCCTTCAAAAATCGACAACACCCTTGCATCCTGCCAGTAGCGGCTTACCGCAGTCTCTTCCGCATAGCCCATTCCACCGTGGATTTGCATGGACTCCCGGGAAATCCACTCGGCAGCTTTGCAGGCAAAAAGTTTCACCACACTGGCTTCAGTCTGGCCGCCACCCTGGTCCATCAATCGACCCACGTGATAGGTCATCTGACGGGTCGCCGCTAGATGGGACGCCATTCTCGCGAGTTTAGCCCGGGTCAGATCGAATTCAGCAATGGCCTGACCAAACACTTTTCGATCATTGGAGTAACTAATGGCTTTGTCAAAAGCGGCCTGCATGACGCCGCAGGCACGCGCTGCAGTTTGAATACGGCCCCCCATCAGCCCACGCATGGTGAAATAGAAACCGCGGCCTAGTCCCTGGCTTTCACCGACGACATTTTCATCTGGCACAAAGAAATCGTCATAGAAAAGTTGATAGGAGTGCATGCCTCGGTAACCCACCGTTGGAATGGCTTTACCAGTAAGCTTTCCGCCAGCAGCCTTTCCACGCGAGGCTTGGACATATTCAAATGCATGGTCTTCTGTGGAAGGCTTTTCACAGATAAATAGGCTCAGACCACGATGGCCGAGCGATAAATCGGGATTCGTGCGCGCAATCGTCAGTAACAATCCGGCCTTGCCGGCGAATGTACTCCAGGTTTTGGCGCCGGATAACAACCATCCACCCTCGACTTGAGTTGCCTTTAACTTCATCGAGGCGACATCGGAACCATAGTCAGGCTCTGTGAGGGCGATGCCGCAAAGGGGATCCCCCGCCGCAATCTTAGGTAGCCATTTTTCTTGCTGCTCCAGCGTGCCACCCTCTAGCAGCGCTCTCGCCATAATTTCTGGCCGAGTAATGAGGCTACCTGCTGCGCCGAGAGACGCTCTCGATAATTCCTCTGTGACCACGATCATACCCAGACTGTCTTCACGGTCGTCAGGTAATAAACCACCAAAGCGCTCTGGCACCGAAAGGCCAAAACAACCGAGATCCCTTAAACCATCAAGGATGACTGCTGGAATGATCTGATCGAACCGGTGTACATCTTCCGCCAGCGGTTCGACCACCTCCGTCGCGAACTGGCGGAAGGTGTCCGCCATCATCCGATGCTCCTCGTCAAGCCCACGACTACCGAGGCTTCCGTCAGCGGCTATTTGACGACCAAGTTGAACCAAACTGTCTCTGCACAGAAATGGTTGCGACTCCTCGAGCATTTGCGCTTCTTTAGCAAAGTCATCAGGTTCGAGACCAAAGTCGGGCGCAGTACGTTTCAATCGTCCGATGACTTCGACGCAAACATCTGCAGCGAATGTATTTGCGAGCAACTGTTCTCGAGCACCGGCGCTTGCTGCGAATTCTAGAAAATGCTCAGCAGTACTGAGTTGGGCATAGGCACCGGCAAGTTCGAACACGGCGACCTGGTGTTGATCGAGCAGCTGATTGTTCACCTTTCCATTTTCGCTGGTTAAGGCTTTTATGTGAGCCAATCCTTTGTTGATCAGACCACTGCAGCTCTGAATTGATACCATCATAATGCTTGAGTCCTGCCTTCTATTATTTGGGCGAAAGATCGCGTTTGTAATTCGGCCAGGTTAAGACCCGAGGCCAACACCTCAGGTTCGGTCAACGCACCACACTGTATGCCGTTAACAAAAAAATTAACCAACCCCTGTCCAGTCGCTGCATCATCAAATGTATTACCTGTCAGCGATGCCTGAGCAGCTTTATCTATAAAGGTATTCAAGCGAGCCTGGGCTTCACTTAATCCCTGCAAATAAAAGTAGAATACGGCGGCGAAGCGCACCGGGATCTGTGCGGGATTTAGATCCCAACCCTGGTAAATACCGAGCCGCATTGAATGTAATATATTATCGAAGTGAAGCTGCCAGGCGCTCGCAACGACTGCGCGGTTTTCCATTTGCTCCGCTTCACTAAGGTCCGCTCCCTTATGGGGCGGAATGGGCATAATGTTGGTGATGCCGTCACAGACGTTAACCCCGGTACCGGTTAACCCTGCAATGAGCATCTGACGAGCGAAATCTGCTGCTGCATGGGTATGCGATTGAAAAGAGGCCGCCACATTACAACTTGCCGTATAGTCAAATGTTCCTAAAACAACAGTGGTTACGCGACCCTGACCTGCCTCAACTAGATGGCGCAAGCCAAATTGACCGGATTCATCGAACAGCATCTGGACATTTTCTAGCATCAATTCTACTCGGATGGCGCCTGGTTGAATGCCAGTTCGCGTCTCCAGCAACGTTATCGCCGTGCAGAGCACCTGGACCTGAGTCGTCGATGTCACTTTAGGCAAGGTAACGTAGAAAACACCGGGGAACTGGCCTGAGGCTGCAACGACCAATTTGGAAATAAACAAATCCAGGGTGCGTAGACTGCGGGCTTTTGCTTCTTCGGTCAGAGCCTTGATCCGAATACCGACGCCAGCAGGTAACTCTGCCGCCAATAAGCCTTCCGCCATCGCTATTGCTGCAGAATCAACGTGCTGATCCTCCTCAGCATCGGTTCGCGTCCCATAACCATCTTCGAAATCGACACGATGATCTTCGATAGCTTCGGCCGCGAGCTTACGTTTTACTCTTTCGAACGCCGCCGCTGCAAGGTCGGGTTCAGTGCTAATACCCAGGCTTTCTGCAAAACGAACTGCGTCTGGCGCGTAGTGAGCAAAGTGCTGAGCCGCCAGACCGGCGATCTTGGTAGCCGCACCAGGACGATATAGATGCGCACCGCCATAGAGTGTGTGAATGGGTTGGCGCAGATCTCTAGCACCCGGGAATCGGCTTGCAAATGCACGGTTTGCATCTGCCAGTCGCTGCATAAGCGGTGTTAGGCTGTCTAGGTCAATGGTCGTTTGCAAAGGCTTATCCCCAATTTTCAATGGCGCCATGGTATCGAATACCGAGTTGACCTACATCATGCAATTCTTGTCGTGTTTGCGATATGGTATCGCTGTTTATTTGACCGTCCATTACCGGACCGCTCACTGAGGTCATCACTAAGACAATAAAACGACAATCATCACTAAGACAATGACGACAACCATGACTACAACTAAGACTAAACAAGCCAATATCGAATCCGTAAAAGAGTATTTTTTCCAGCTACAAACTGAGATTTGCGATGCGATCACCACGATAGATGGTGGTGAAGTGTTTTCGATAGAAGATATCAAGCAACCCAACGGTGCGCATTCTCGCCCTAGAGTGATAGATGGTGGCAATGTCATCGAAAGAGGTGCCGTTCAGTTTTCATACAGTATGGGCGACTCACTCCCGCCGGCCGCCAGCGAACGCAGCCCCGAGCTAGCGGGAAAGGGCTTTCAGGCAACCGCTATCTCGATGATCATGCATCCTCGAAATCCATATGTGCCAACCTTTCATGCGAACCTACGGTTCTTTCTCGTCGACAACACGCACTGGCATTTCGGCGGCGGTTTTGATCTCACCCCGTATTACCCGTTTGAGGAAGACGTCATTCATTGGCACCGCACGGCCAGGGATGCGTGCCAGCCATTTGGTGACACGCTATATCCAAAATTGAAGGCATGGTGCGACGACTATTTTGTACTCACTCATCGAGGCGAAGCTCGAGGTGTCGGTGGATTGTTTTTCGACGACTGGAACGAAGGTGGTTTCGATCAGAGCTTCGATTTAACCAAAAGCATCGGCAACGCTATATTACCTGCTTATCTCCCCATTCTTGAAAAGCGCAAAGACACGCCATTCGGCGAGCGAGAAGAAGATTTTCTCCTCTACCGCCGAGGCCGTTATGCTGAGTTTAATCTCGCAATCGATCGTGGTACCCGCTACGGCATCCAATCAGGGCGTCGCATTGAGTCCGTATTGGCATCAATGCCACCCAGAGCAATATGGAAGTACAACTGGCAACCAGCCGCTGGCAGCGCCGAAGCCGACTTATACGAAAATTTCTTGCCTGTGAAAGATTGGCTAGCGAAATTTTGACTATACTCAAGGCAAGGAACTTTTCTTTGAGCAACATCATGGATGATATTGAGAACTGGTACGAAAGAATTGTATTCAAAAAGATTCGCGATCTAGCCTCAGAAGAAGCCGGAGGCGAAGACCGCTTCGACGCTTCCCTCTGGTCCGACGTGGCATGTTTAACGCTGAATCACCTGCCACCCAGATATGTTCGCCATTCGGTTGATATGACGTTCTATTTGTCTCCCCGGGAACAATCTGAAATGGACGATAGGGTTAACAAGGCGATCCAAAATGCGGTTAGCTACGTCACAAAACACCCCTTCACCACCGACAAAACCGCAGTATAAGCAACGGCCAGAACATGAATTCGTCAGGCAAAGCACGTAAAGTAGCGGCTTTACCCGATTACTTGTAGATCATGCTCGAAAGTAAGCTTCCCAACATTGGCACGACAATTTTTTCCACCATGTCCGCGATGGCCGCGGAGTATGGTGCCATTAATCTTTCCCAGGGATTTCCCGACTTTTCACCACCAACTCCCTTACTAGCCGCGCTCACAAAAGCCCTGTCCGAGGGTAAAAATCAGTATCCGCCGATGATGGGAATACCGGAACTCCGGTACCAGATAGCGCAAAAAGTTCTGCAGATGTATGCCGCCAAGGTCGATATGGATACTGAAGTGACTATCACTTCAGGAGCAACTGAAGCGCTGTTTGTCGCCATCCAGGCCGTCGTCCATCAAGGCGATGAAGTCATTATCTTCGACCCCGCATACGATGCTTACCAACCAGCGATTCAACTCGCAGGTGGCACAGCGATACACGTGAGCTTGACGCCAGACTTTCACATCGACTGGCAGCGAGTCATAGAAAGCATCACACCGCGCACGCGCGCCTTAATCGTCAATTCACCACACAATCCGACGGGTAGCGTTTTCTCCGAATCTGACCTCGAAGAGCTGAGTCGTATCGCGGAACGCCATGATCTGACCCTGATCAGCGATGAAGTCTATGAGCACATGGTTTTTGATGGCAAACCGCATCTCAGCCTGCTTAGCCATGAGACTTTACGTGCCAGGTCTTTTGTCATTTCCTCATTCGGTAAGACTTACCATGCCACTGGTTGGAAAGTGGGGTATGCGATCGCACCACCAGAATTCACCCATGAGTTTCGCAAGATCCATCAGTTTGTAACGTTCACAACTCACACGCCAACGCAGTATGCGCTGGCCGACTACATGGCGAGCCATCCTGAGCATCACCGCGAGCTCCCGGCTTTCTATCAGAAAAAACGCGATCTGTTTCTTGAACTGATGGCACCCTCCTCCTTTAAGATGATTCCAACACCAGGGACTTATTTTCAGCTCGCGGACTATAGCGACGTATCCAATATGGATGATCAAAGTTTTGTGGCCTACCTGACCAGAGTCATCGGTGTCGCAGCCATTCCTATTTCAGTATTTTATGATCAGCCGCCCGAACAATGTGTGGTTCGCTTCTGCTTTGCTAAAGACGATGCCACCTTAAAACTAGCCGCAGAAAAGCTGCTTAATTTTTTGCCCGCTACCGATTCTCCGAGAGAAGTCCGATGAGCGTTTTAAAAACAGGCGTTTTACAAGCAGGCCTGCTTAAATTAGGTCTTATCCAAACAGAACTGCATTGGCAAAATCCAATGGCTAATCGGCAACATTTTCAACCTAAACTGCAGGCGTTAGCAGAAGCAGATCTGATCGTTCTGCCGGAAATGTTTTCGACGGGATTCAGCATGGCATCAACAACCTATGCAGAATCCATGACAGGCGATACCGTGACCTGGCTACAAACCCAGTCTCAGGATCTCGATACGGCAATATGCGGTAGCGTGATGGTCCGCGAGAACAATCACTTTTATAATCGTTATGTCATGTGTGCGCCGAACCAGAAACCTATCATCTACGACAAGCGGCATTTATTTCGAATGGCACAGGAGCAAGATCACTTTTCTTCTGGTAACACCAGGGTTGTGTTTGAACTCAAGGGCATTCGGATCTGCCCACAGATTTGTTACGATTTGCGATTTCCCGTTTTTAGCCGCAACCAGGGCGACTACGACCTATTAATGTTCGTCGCCAACTGGCCGGCAAGTAGGCAACACCATTGGCGTAACCTGCTGACCGCCAGAGCAATCGAAAATCAGGCCTACGTGGTGGGCGTCAATCGTATTGGCTCGGATGGCAACGATGTCGAATACTGCGGAGATTCAGGGTTTATTCATCCAGACGGACACTGGATCGCTGACTTAGCCAATACCGATACTTATCGCATAGTAGCGCTAGAACTCGCCGACCTGCAGCAGTACCGCACATCATTTCCTGCCTGGCAGGATGCCGACGATTTCACCCTCGGCTAGCCTCATTGAATGTCGATCACGTTTTATCAAAGCGATCAGCATATTGACCCCAGCGATGAACTACATTAGCTTCATCGGAGTGACCGTCAGCCTCGCGGGTGTGCATCCCTATTGTATCTGTGAAAAGCGACAGCTGTGAAAAATTGATGTTGTCTGTAAAATAGTTCGTAAAGTAGTTCACCAAAGGGAGTACTGGCCAAAATGGTAGAACTGAACATACCCCGCGCCCATTCTGATGAGTGGTACGACCATCTCGCCGTTCAACAATCAGGTTACTATTACCCTTGGCAATCGACGATAGGTCAAGGAAACGGCGAAGCCGCATTCTTGGAACTCCTTGAGGACCATCTGACGCCGGATACACGAGTACTCGAGGTCGGTTGCGGTCATGGCGATCTGGCTTTGAATATTGCGCCCAGGTGTCATTCAGTCGTCGCTTATGATCGAGTGCCTGCCTACATAGAGCTCGCAAAAGCGAATCAACAATCTGCCCAAGTGAGCAATGTCGAGTTTCTTTGCCACAATGCATGGGACGGCAGTGCTGTAAACCTGCCAGCAGGTCCAGATAGTATTGATCTTATCATTGGCCGTCGTGCGCCACTGCACTGGTTAGCAGGCGCAAGGCAGGTGTGTCGTGGTGAGGCCACGCTAATAGGTCTTTGCCCCATGGAAGAGCCTATCCCGGCCTGGTCGAACAAAATGCCGCCAAAATTGCATTACGAGAACTCTGGCCGCCATACGGGACATGGCTCTATCCATCAGTCGGTGGAAAACCGGCTCCACCAGTCTGGCCTGTTGCTGGATAGCGGCTGGGGATTTGATGTGCCTGAGGTATTTGCTGACCCAAAAGAACTTTATCGGATGATTAGCTGGGGACTCCCCGCTGAGGAAATCGCACCCTACGACGATATCGCCTATAAAATCGCGAGCATTTATGACAAGTATGCTGAGGCGCAGGGCATCGTGTTAAGACATTGCCGCTATCTCTTTCGCTCATTCGTGAGATAAGTCACAAATGCAGCAATTCTCCAATAAGCATTCATTCTTTTCTTGGCGCAAATCTCTATAATCAGCCCCTGTTAATCCTATTGGGGTATATCTTGCTTTATTACCTCGGCCAGTATTTGGCTGATGTTGCCGGTCCATTCCGCTTATTGACGTCCTACATTTTTCTGACTGGGCTTGGTACAGCGGTCGCTGCTCTGTTGACCTGGTGGTTACTGCCCAGGCTCTGGCACCTCCTCCCCACCGACAAGGGCCGGGAATATGCCGTCGATGCGGAAAAAAGCATCGGCAAACCCGTCAGTGCAGGTCTGGTTTTTATCCCAATCTTCATGATCACCAGTTTGCTGATAGTACCTTTCGACTGGATGTTCCTCGGTATTCTGACGTGCGTGGGGTTCGCCATGCTGGTCGGTTACCTGGATGATCGCGCCATTGGCGGTTGGAGCGAATATCGGCTTGGCGCTATCGATTTGGGTGTTGCGCTTGTCGCATCGATGATCATTTGCCAACTACAGCCCTATACGATTTGGTTGCCTTTGTTTAAAGATCCGATCGTCGTGGGACCCGTGATATTTATATTAGGGGCAACGGTGCTGATCTGGACGGCAATCAACGCGACGAACTGCACGGATGGTGTAGACGGTTTATCTGCCAGCCTGTCCGGCATGGGTATCCTATTTTTAGGCGTTATTCTTTATGTCATCGTCGGCCATGCCGATATCGCCAACTACTTGCTTGTACCACACTACGAACAAGGAGCCGATTGGGCAATGATGGCATTCGTGTTAGTCGGCTGTCTAACAGGCTATCTGTGGCACAACAGTTATCCAAGCGCCGTATTGATGGGTGACGCAGGGTCCCGGCCCATTGGTTTGATGCTGGGTGTATTGGTGTTGGCCTGCGGGAATCCTTTTCTAATTCTCGTGGTCGCATTTGTCGTATTGGTGAATGGCGCAACTGGGATGATCAAAGTCGCATTACTCAGGTTCTTCAAGATTGGCATTTTTGGTCAAATCCGATATCCACTGCATGATCATGTGCGGCATAAGCTCGGATGGTCCAATACCCAGGTACTGGTGCGATTTATGCTCCTGCAGGCGGTGGGTACGCCAATACTGCTCGTCCTGCTACTCAAGATCCGCTAACAAAAATTGTTGGCCAAAAAGTGTTGAGCCAAATATTGTAAAAATCAATATTATCTTTATATTTCAGAATCTTACCTAAACGATATCATCTAGATTAGCAATGGCCTGACGCGACACAGAACGTCACAAATCAACACCCATCGAACTAAATATGATTCCTGCTCTGACAAAACTCGCCTAGAATGATAGAATTATAAGATAAACCCTATTAGGTGGGCGTTATCCGAATTTTCATTTGCGCTATATTCTTCCTGGCAACCGCCTGGGTCCAGGCAGCTGAACCTGTTGACCCCAGGAAGCTAGCTGCGATTAAAGAGCTGATCACCATCACAGGCGCTGCCACCAATAGCGAGCAATACTCGAGAGCCTTTTCTCAGCAGTTGGTGTCCGTGCTTCGAATGAGTAATCCACAACTGTCAGTAGAGGCTGTTAAGATCGTTAATGAAGAGGTGGGACGTGCTGTCCGAGACGCTTTCAACGCGCAGTCCTTACAACAAGAAATTTATCCCATCTACGCTAATTATTTTACCCTGGAAGAATTGCAAGGCTTGTTGGCTTTTAACAAATCTCCTGCTGGTATCAAGGCGAATCAAGTGATGCCGCAGCTCATGGCTGAAAGTATGCAGGCGGCCCAGCTTTGGTCCCGGGCGATCACTCCGAAAATTTCGAGCCGAGTACTTGAGCGATTTCAGAAAGCGGGTATTGAAGTGCGCCTGACGCCTTCCAGAGCAACCGAGAAGCCAACGCCCTAACGTCAACTCTTCAGATGGAGAGGGTTAATCAGAGAGGTCAGAACATGATCTTCCCAACGGCCATTGATCATCAAAAACTGCTTAGCTTGACCCTCAATTTCGAACCCAAGTCTGGCAAGCAATCGACCACTACGCTCGTTGCGCGGCAGATAGTTGGCCATAATTCTGTGCAACATATGTTGTTCAAAGAGGTAGTCGCAGGCAGGCTTTAGTGCCTCTGCCATAATGCCTTGTCCCTGATGGCGCTCCCCTAGCGCATAACCAAGATGGCAAGACTGAAAAGTGCCCCGAACGATATTGGTAAAATTACACACGCCCAGAACCTCCGTCTCCGACGGATCCAACATGACCAAAGCGATGGATAAGCTATGCTGAAACTCTTGCTTTTGTGCCTGCAACTGCAAACGCCAATAACTTTGGGTGAAGAATTCAGGACGTCGCCTGGGTTCCCAGGGTTCAAGGTGTTCTCGATTCTCTTGCCGGAAAAGCACCATTTTGTCGGCTTCAGAGGGCTCCAAGAGTCGGAGGAGTAAATTTTCAGTCTGGAGCACAGGCATGTGATGTAGCGGAGACACGCTATTCTGCTTCCAAAATTCGATTCGCCGCACGACTAAAGTCTTCATAATCGCAGTTGTCACCCAGATCGATCTCCGGCCCTCGTTGCATTCTCAATATTGAAAACTTGCCAGCAGAAGCCTGCATCACAACACCATTAGGTGCACGCTCTGACGAGAGATAAAGCACAGCCGGGCTAACCTGCCGAGGTTGGCCACGGTCTTGACTACCCGGTAATGATGCCGTCATTCTAGTCAGCGCAGCTGGCACCAAACAGTTGACCCGAACGCCCTTACGACGACCTTCAAGCTTTAACACGTTCATCAATCCAATAAGTCCCATTTTTGCTGCTGCATAACTCGATTGACCAAAATTACCAAAAATACCGGACTCCGAACTGGTCAGCACCACTCTGCCCCAGCCCTTCTCCACCAAGATTGGCCATGCGGCATGGGTCACATAGACGGCACCCATCAAATGTACATCGAGAACCGCCTGGAAATTCTCGATTTTGAGATTCGCAAATGTCTTGTCGCGGAGAATGCCCGCATTATTGACCACAATATCAACGGTGCCATAGGTATCCACTGCGCAGTCTATGATCTCTGCCGCACTCGATGCGGACGCGACCGACTGCGTACTTGCGATCGCCGTGCCACCAAGATCATGAATTTCATCAACCACTGCCTGTGCTGTGTGACCAGAGCCGGTGCCATCCAGAGCACCACCAAGGTCATTCACAACGACTCGAGCGCCCCTACTGGCAAACTCCAGCGCGTGAGATCTGCCCAGCCCACGGCCCGCGCCGGTGACAATCACGACTTTATTCGCAAATTCCTGTTCGATGATCGGCATAATGAGTCAAATCGAGTAGACCGTAAAATCTTAACTCAAATTCCTGCTGATCGCCTAAGCTAGGATCGCACCATTATCGTATGCGGCACCGAACCCAAATGATCGACAAAGTGATCTTTGACTTCAAAGCCAAATCGCGCATAAATCTTGATGGCACGGGTATTGAAATTAGCAACCGTCAGGCGCAGCTGCTCTGCCTTCAGTATTTCTGTGGCGTGCTCGACAATCGCCTTGAAAAATTCGCCACCCCTGCCCTGGCTGGTAAACTGGGGTTTCATTCCGAGACCAATATCCATCGCATCATCGTCATATCGACCGCCTAGCACGCGCCCATCATCACCGAAGGAACAGAATCCGACAAACCTATTCTGTTCATCACGGATACCGTGAAAGCCGTTATCTGGCTTGAGGAATTCTCTAACAATGGATCCATCACTGTGGTGTTTTGGAGGGTCATAGAAGTCATAGGGAGATTGATAGCGCCAACTGAGAATCTGACCTGCCTCTTCTCCTGTGAGAACTTGTATCTGGTACTTCAAAATAAGTCGCTACGACAGAATATGGCAGACATCCTAGATAAGGATGAAATAGTCTGCAATGATCACGGGTCAAATATAAGTTCGTCATATTCATTTATAAGTTTGTCCAAAATAGATTCATCAAACATAAGGTCAACAATTGTGGTCGTTCGAAGTTCCATTTTAATAGCACTACTATCTCTCTTTAGCGTTACGGCAACAGCCGAAGCATTTGACTGGGCGCCGCAATTCAATATAGGAGACTCGTTTCCTATATTTTCATTGGTCGATCAGGACAACCTTTTCCAGACCAATGATGTCCAGACCAACAATGTTCAGACCAGCGTCCTGGTGAATGGCGAAAATGGCTATTTGATTCAATTTAACCGCTCCGTGGTGTGGTGAGGGTTTTGCAAACGACAGCTCGTGCAGCTGTCCGAAACCGCACCAAAGTTTAAGTCGCTTGGCATTAGCATAGTGGCCGTCACCTATGATGATCAGGTAGACGCCAAGAAATTTCACTCTCGAAACAACCTTGGTTTCCCAATTGTCAAAGACGAAGATAGCAGCCTGATAAAAGCGTTGGGCATCCTAAACACTGGCCCTGAGCCCGGCGACGGTGCCTATGGAATACCCTACCCGGGTACTTTCCTGGTCGACAACCAGGGCATTATTAGAGGGAAATTTGCCGAACAGGACTATCGCAACCGACCCGACAACAATCTGATATTAAATGCGGCAGCCAAACTTACCCCCTCGAAGCCTGGTGAATAGCAGCCTGGTGAATTGAAGCCTGGCACCTGTTACTTTGGTCACCTGACTCCTCTAGCCTGAACCGCTGATGTTCGCTATTCTGCCGGCTTAACGTTCTGCAGGATCGCGAAATGAAACAGGCTCTTATTTTCCTTACCATGCTGTGCGTGGCAACGCCGTGCTTCGCCCAAGATGGTAGCCCAGAACTCGACTGGAAAGCGTTTGAGGAACGCAGCCTGCAAACCCTGGTAGATCTCATCAAGCTGGATACGTCTCAACCTGCAGGCAACGAGTATCTCGCCACAGACTATCTCGCAAAGCGCCTCGACAAGGCGGGAATTCCATACAAAACTTACGAACCCGTCAAAGGTCGTACCAGCATTGTGGCGCGACTCAAAGGTAACGGTAGTAAGGCACCTGTGCTCATGCTCGGCCACACTGACGTCGTCACGATCGAACGTGAAAATTGGACCTTTGAGCCTTTTAGTGGAACGGTTGAAGACGGCAAAATATTCGGTCGCGGCGCCTCCGACGACAAGGGTATTGTAGCGGGCAGCTTTGAAGTGATGCTGGCGTTAAAAGAGAACAATGTGCCACTCGATCGAGATGTCATATTTCTCGGTGTCGCTGATGAAGAAGCGGGTGGACAGCTCGGCATTACCTATCTCGTTGACAACCATCTGGAGGATATCAAGGCCGAGTTCGCGCTTAATGAAGGCGGACGCGGCAATATTGACCCCACAACGAATCAATACATCAGCTTCAACATTAGCACCGCAGAAAAAACACCGAGACGGGCCAAACTGATTGTCGACGGTAAAGCTGGGCATGGTTCAGTACCGACTCGCGACAACGCCATTGGCGTAATGGCACGTGCTGTCGCGCGTCTATTTGAAAGCCCACTGCCCATGGAGTTGAACGATACGACTCGAACGTTTTTCACTCGCCTCGCTGCGACGCGGCCTGAAAATGAAGCTGCAGTCTATCGGAAAATCTTAGAGCCAAACCCAAGCGTAGAAACACAGGAACAATTACGAGACATCAGTCCTTATTTCTTCTCGATTATTCGTACTTCCATTACCCCAACGATATTTCAAGGGGGCTATCAACGAAATGTCATTCCATCTCGCGCAGAGGCGACATTGGACATTCGTGCGCTACCGGGTACAGATCCTGAACTCATGTGGGCAGCGATTCGAGATATTATCGATGATCCAAGCGTGCAGATAGAACCAATGGTTGTCACACGCCCCGCTCATGAGCCAGCTTCACTGACCACACCATTATTTAGTGCCTTCGAAAGAATCATTCAGCAAGAGTATCCAGAAGCGATCGTATTGCCTTCGATGTTAACGGGAGCGACAGACTCCGCGCAGCTGCGGGCTGCCGGCATACCAGCCTATGGTTTTGGGCCCGGTGGCTACCTCGGAGAAAGCAATGGCGTACATGGCAATGACGAATTTCTTCGAGTGAAGGGCTACCATGATTATGTGCGACTTCTGTGGCTCATTATCAATGACGTGGCCGCTACGAAACAGCCTTGAGCTATAGACAGCCTTGAGCTATAAACAGCCTTGAGCCATGAACAGCCTTGAGCTATAGACAGCCTTGAGCCATGGACAGCCTTGAGCTATAGACAGCCTTGAGCCATGAACAGCCTTGAGCTATAAACAGCCTTGAGCCATAAACAGCTCTACACCATATATGTTTTTGAACGCTCGAAGGACGCCTCGGCAGACTCGACGATATCATCAAAAATAGCTTTTGCCGGTCGCACAGCCCGAATCATCCCCATACCCTGGCCGGCAAAACCGGGGTTAATATCGGCGCGACCGTCGCGGCTGGCCGCGGCCATAACGGGGCCGGCGACGGCACCTTGGTAAGGCATTGGCAAGGGGCTGATATCGGCTTGCTCCCACGCATCCGTCCATTTACTGCGAATGATTCGCGCCGGCTTACCGGTAACGGATCGGGAAATAACGGTGCCCTCCTCTGTACCTTCTACCAGCGCTTCTTTCTGATGCGGTAATATTCCAGACTCTTCAGCGGCTAAAAATGCTGTGCCAATCCAGGCGCCCGCTGCGCCCAACATCATCGCCGCCGCAACCCCGCGGCCATCACAAATACCACCCGCTCCCAGGACAGGAATATCACCAACCGCATCAACAACCTGTGGAATCAGTGCCATGGCGCCAACAGGAGAATTGTGTCCACCGGCATCATGACCTTGAGCCACTATGACGTCCAACTTAATGGATGCTACCTGCACGGCATGCCGAACAGCACCGATCACCGCCATAACTTTCGTCCCGTTGTAGCGAAACTCATCCATCCAGGGACCGGGATTGCCAAGACCTGCCGCATAGACAGGCACCTTTTCATCGACGATCACCTGCATCTGCGCCTCAAAGAACTCTTTGCTGAATATCGGTAGCCCTTCCTCTCGGCGAGGTGTGCCTGGGGATGACTTAAGTGCTTCTCTCTCCATAAACTGTTGGGCAAATGCCATGTGCCCCTTCAGTGCTTCCATCGGATCATCAGCATCCGGATTGCCACCACCGGCCATTTGCGCCGCGCGACGAACAGAGGCTGGCAACAGAGTATCTACGCCAAAAGGTTTGTCCGTCAGACTGCGCGTGCGCCGAATCCATTCACGTAATTCTTCCGGCTGGCAAGCCGCTGCTCCGAGTACGCCAAGGCCGCCGGCATTCGACACAGCCGCGGCTAATTCTGGCGTGCTCGCGCCGCCCATGCCGGCCAGTACGATTGGGTATTCGATTTCTAGAATGTCGCACACTTTGCTATGAAGCTTCATTGCGCTACCTTGTTGGTTTTAGACTTACAGTATTTCACTAAATTGATACCTTTGGCACCATCAGAATACTGTGGAAAGCCCTTTGGAAAGACAACGACCAATCCATATGCCGGTTACCCAGATAGCGACTTAACAGAGCTAGAAACCACAAACAGCGGCAATACGCTCGTATTCGCCGACGCCACTTTTTATCCAGAGGGAGGTGGCCAACCAGACGATCACTGGACAATACCGCACAACACAGGACAACGAATAAAACGGTTTCAATTATTGATACAAAGAACAACATCGATACTGGTTAGATTAGTCCACAAGAGATCATCAGAATAGATCATCAAAAGAGTTTCAAAACAGACTAAGCTGGTCGAATCCTCGCCGAAATTGCGTGGTGTCCAACTGAAATCGATGCTTCGTCGGTAATGCTAACTTCCGCGCCGCGATGTTAAAACGCTGAAGGATGGACTCAGCAAAGACACCCTCACCAGACAGTCGAGTATAAAAGCTCGCATCATAGTCTTTGCCTTTATGCCCCTGACGAACCAGACTCATGACGTGTTCAGCTTTGTCAGGGTAATGAAGACCTAGCCACTCTTGAAACAGTGGACTCACTTCGTGAGGTAGACGCAAATAGATCATATTGGCAGCGACTGCCCCAGCTGCTTTACCTCTCTGCAGAATCATTTCCATTTCGCTGTCATTGATAAAAGGAATCACCGGCGCCACCATTAACGTCACTGGAATTCCAGCATCGCTCAGGGTCTTGATGGTTTTCAGACGAGACTCACCGCTAGCGGTGCGCGGTTCGAGCTTAACCTTCAAAGCATTATCTAGCGTTGTAACGCTAACAGCGACGGAACACAATTTTGCTTCTGCCATTTCCGCAAGCAGATCCAGATCGCGCAGAATTAAACTGCTTTTGGTAATCAGACTAAAAGGGTGTCGAAACTCCTGTAGTACCTGAATCAGCTTTCTTGTTGTTAAGAGCTTTGCCTCAAGCGGTTGATAAGGATCTGTATTAGCGCCGATGCTAATCGCCTTACATTGATAGGACGGCTTACTTAACGTTTGCCGAAGTAGCACGTCAGCATTCGGCTTGGTGATGATTTTGGTTTCGAAATCGATTCCCGGCGATAAGTCCCAGTAGGCGTGAGTGGGTCGAGCATAGCAGTAGATACAACCATGTTCGCAGCCTCGATAGGGATTGATGGATTGATCGAAGGAAATGTCCGGACTGTTATTGGTAGAGATAATGGTTCTACCCCGATCCACCAATACTTCTGTTCTAGGATCCGAAGGATTTTCATCCTGCCACCAGCCGTCATCGACGCGTCGACTTTTCTGGGATGAAAACCTCAGGTCAGGATTACTCGCCGCACCTCTGCCCTTAATGAGACGACCAGATGGCGCACTAGCGGGCGCACTAGCGGGCGCACTAGCGGGCGTATCGAAGGGCGTATCAAAGGGCGTATCAATAGAAGGTAATAAAGGCTTTTCTGGAGGCGTTTTCATTGGGCGGCATCTATTGATTCATCGCCCAATAATACTGTATTTACATACAGTATTCTAGTTGCAAGTGACCGACCCCTTGCCCTCCCAGGCAACACGGGTATAGATAATGGTGCAAGATTTACCTTGATCACGACTGAAGAAGCAATATGAGTGATCGGGTAGCAACTCTGTCTCAAATGAGAAAGTCGCGCCGATCCCATTATCCAATTGGCAAGCAACCTTAAAGTCGTGCAGGCCGGGCATTATATAATGGCCATCGGTCTGTTCGACCGGTTCTCCATCTATGGCGATGATTTTCATACCACCCGCCTTAGCATTTTTAGCGAGGGCTATAAACGTAGTTGGTTCGGTTGGTTCGGTTGGTTCAGGTGACTCAATGGCACAAGCTGCTAGTGATAAAACGGCTAATAGCGACAGTAATTTCCTCATGCGTTCTTTCCTAGCAATGTACGTAACGCAGCCATTTCTGCTTGAAGGTCTGGAGACGTCATCTGCTCTGCCACTTTTTCATAAAATTCGTCACCGTCAATTTTACCCTGATGTTCATAAACGCTTGCCTGCATTGCGAACTCGAGACGGTCGATCTGTTTCACAAACTTTGCCTCGGCGGTATTTTGGGCTTCATATTCCTCCCAGACCTCGATCAACGCACCACCATGTGGCAACTTACCCAAAATCTTCTGTATCGCAGCAGCTTCTCGCGCCTTCTTTTCCTGGGCGGGTACATTATCAGAAGGTGTAATGTCTCCGACATACGCTTCACCAACATCATGCACAAGCGCCATCTTCAATACGCGTAGGGCATCCAATTCAGGGTGTCTTGGTAGCAACATTAAACTGAGCATCGCATTACCAAAGGTATGTTCAGCGACTGTTTCACAGGCACTTGGGTCAATACCCCGTTGGATCCAGCCTTGCCTAAAAAGTTGTTTCAGTTGAATAATTTCGTACCAGACTTCAATGAGCGGCGTGCTTTTCGTCCGATCCAGTAAATCCACCGGTATCGGTGCTTTCTCAAACATAGGAGCATCTCAACTATCTTAACCACAAGGCGCTATCTTACAACTTCTCGGCCACCCTTGCCGTGAGTTATAATCAACCCATCGAAATGATGGAAGTATTTTGCAAAGCCTAGAAAATGCGTTGATTTATTTTGGCGAGGCCGCCTGGGGACCATGGCTTCTCATTCTCATTCTCGGCGGCGGTCTGTACTTTCTGGCGATCTCCAGATTTCTCCCCTTCAAGTACTTGTTTCATGGCGTGGCTTTACTTCGTGGCAAGTATGACTCCGATACGAGCCCCGGTGACATTACCCACTTTCAAGCATTAAGCAGTGCCCTCGCCGGTACGATTGGTATGGGTAATATCGCCGGGGTAGCCATTGCGATTCACGTCGGTGGACCCGGTGCTATCTTCTGGATGTGGATGACGGCGATCGTCGGTATCGCCACGAAATTTTTTACCTGCACCCTCGCTGTCATGTACCGGGGCAAAGACTCCGCCGGTGACATACAGGGTGGCCCGATGTATGTGATTGTCGAAGGACTCGGTCAACGCTGGAAACCGTTTGCACTGTTTTTCAGTGCGGCGGGATTGATCGGTTGTTTGCCTCTATTTCAAACCAATCAATTGATTCAAACCATTCGGGAAGTCATATTTATAGAGCAAGGCATGCTCTCTGTTGAAAACAGCTTTGAGTTCAATGTCATCGCTGGGGTTTTACTCGCCGGAATTGTTTCTCTTGTTATTTTTGGCGGCATCAAACGCATCGCGCTAGTGGCGTCAAGGCTGGTGCCTTCTATGGCGGCTATCTACCTGATCACGGTGCTCTATATACTGATCAATAACTATGAACTGGTGCCAGCCAGTTTTAAGCTTATTTTCGTCGATGCCTTTACCGGCATGGCAGCAGCCGGTGGTGCAATTGGTACGGTTATCGCCACCGGTGTCAGACGAGGCGCATTTTCGAATGAAGCTGGGATCGGCACGGAGTCCATGGCCCATGGCGCCGCCAAAACATCAGAGCCTGTACGAGAAGGTATCGTCGCAATGATCGGTCCCATAATCGACACCTTACTAATTTGCACGGCAACCGCACTGGTGATTCTGATTTCCGGTGTTTGGCAGGGCTCAGAAGCCAATGGCGTCACCATGACAGCCGAGGCTTTCGATAAAATGATTCCTGTTTACGGGGTCTATATACTGATTGTCTGTATCGTCTGTTTCAGCGTGAGTACCATCTTTAGCTACTCTTACTACGGATCGAAATGCCTTGGGTTTATTGCCGGCGCGCACAACCAATACTTGTACAACTACTTTATTGTGATTATGACAGTGTTCGCAGCGGTACTGTCGATTGATGCAATGGTGGGGTTAGTGGATGGCGCTTTCGCGCTTATGGCAATCCCAACCACCGTGTCCGCGCTTTTGTTATCCCGAAAAGTGATGGATGCTGCTAAAGACTATTTCGCCAGACTCGATGCGAATGCATTTAAAACCCGTTAGCGTGTGATGATTGGTTTGACTAGAAAATGCCACTCTCTATGCCAGCGCCCATATACATCCCGAGTGCTTCACAGGCTTCCAATGTTTGCTGATCGAGTTCGCCGGTCTTAATCACAGGCTCTTGTACTTCTTTAAATGCATAGCCTTTGCAGATTCTTCTGATACTGTTCAGCGCCCCTGTTCCATCGTTACCAGCGGAAATAAATATCGAATAGGGCAAGCCTTGGACCTGCCCCTCTGTTGGATAAAATGTTCGGTCAAAGAAATCTTTCAGTGCACCGGACATATAGCCAAAGTTTTCGGGCGTACCAAGCAGTAAACCATCTGCCCACAGCAGATCATCGACCCCGGCCTCAGCAGCCAACAACATTCGGACGTTGACTTCAATATCCGGATGATTGGCACCGGCGTATACGGCTTTCGCCATTTTACCCGTGCTGCCTTCTTTTGAATGATAAATAATGAGTAGGTTTTTCATAGATCGCCAGCCAGCATGAGGATGTGGAGTTCACGGGGGCCGTGAGCACCGGTCTCCATGCGCATTTCAATATCACCTGTGCTGGAAGGTCCTGATACGAACGTCAGATCACGAGGCATTCCCCCCTGTTCCCGCACCTTTGCCCATACAGATTCCATCGAATCCAGGATGTCTCGCTCGGGTATCAAAACAAAGTGTCGGTCGCTTAAAAAATTTAGGCTGAGAGAATTTCCTGTATCACTTCGTACCACTAACGATCCACTCTCTGCTATCCCACAGAAGCAGGTACTAAGAGAATTATCCACACTGGTTTTGGGGTTCCACGGTTCAATCAGATCTACCGGCAGCTTGATCCCTGTTTCTGTTGCCGCTGACGTTAAGCAAATGTGTGAACCAACAGGCAAGACTTTGAGAATAGTTGTGGCCGCCGCCGCGATATCATTAACCTGTGAAACAATTGCACCTTTTCGCGTGGCGCTGTGAACAAACTGTTCCAAACGCGCAATCCCGTCAAGCACGCCGATGGCTGGACGAGTATTCGCCCGGTGCCGCGTCATACGTGAGACGATGGCCCGCTGACGTGTTTGATCTTCTGGTGCGACATGCAGACGCTGTCGAATAGCAGCCATGATGGATAGCTTGCTCAAACTCTCTTACCTCCCGCTTTTCGATACTGCTGAGAAAACGTGCCTTGCTCTGGTCGACGCAAATCACGAGACAGCGTCCACGCACCTGCTAGCGCCGGTAGCTTTTGGATAAAGCCATTCGCTTGTTCTGGCCATCGATTTAAGACCTGATTAGCGATACTTGTGATTAGCCGATAGACTGCCGGCTGTTGTCCCAGCCATGCCCATAGCCTAAGCCCCCAGCGCATACCGGCAGGGTTCAATTTTTGCTCAGATTCTTTGTCACGCCACTGCCGTAATAATTGCGGTAACGGAATCATCACTGGGCAAACCGACTCGCAACGCCCACAAAGCGACGACGCATTAGCCAGATGTTTGGTTGCATCGAGGGTGGCAAGTTGAGGCGTCAAAACAGCACCCATAGGACCGCTGTAAACCGAACCATAAGCATGACCACCCACGGATAAGTAGACAGGACAATGGTTAAGACAAGCGGAACAACGGATGCAGCGGAGCATATCCTGAAAGTCACCCCCCAGCATTTCCGAGCGACCGTTATCCACCAGAACGACATGAAAGTTTTCTGGCCCATCAAGATCCCCATCGCGTTTTGGACCGGTTATAAACGACGTATAAGCCGAGATATCTGCACCAAGTGCAGAGCGCGCGAGAATACGAACGAAGGTCGACACATCTTCCAGAGTCGGGACGATTTTTTCGATTCCAGTGACCACTATATGTGTGTTGGGTAACGCAGTGGTGAGTTCCGCATTACCTTCATTAGTGACCAGAACAATTGTGCCCGTTTCTGCAACGAGAAAATTTGCGCCACTAATACCAACGTCAGCCGCGACAAATTTTTCTCTTAGCACGTGCCGTGCTTCTGCCACTAAGGCGCCACGGTCAGTGTTTTTTTCGTTGAAGCCGAACTTTCTATGGTGTTCGAAAAAGGTTTCTGAGACCTGCTCTTTGCTTAGGTGCACCGCAGGCACAACAATATGGCTGGGTTTTTCACCGCGAAGTTGAATGATGTACTCACCTAGATCTGTCTCGACGGTTTCAAGTCCATGGGACTCAAGAAAAGGTACGAGGTTGATCTCTTCCGTCACCATGGATTTACTTTTGGTCACTCGCTTAGCGTTCACGGAACGACAAAGATTCAGGACAATTTGCCTGGCGTCTTCCTCACTACTGGCCCAATGTACGGTACCGCCATGTTTCTCAACCTGCTGTTCAAACGCACCCAGGTAAAGGTCCAGATGCTCTAGGACGTGATTTTTGATATCCCGCGCTTCAATGCGCAATTGGTCAAACTCTGGCAACTCAGTAACGCTCGCTGTTCGACCCGCAGCCAAACGTCCAGACAGCTGCTTCAGTGCTTCCTGCAGATTATCGTCATCCAGGGCCAACTCAGAAAGCGGAATAAAGTTTTGAGAGGTAACATCCATCAGCTTTCGCCCCTTGCGGGCGCCGGAATACTCGCTGCTAACAGTTCGGCAAAGTGGATAACACGAACACTATGGCCATCGCGGTGAAGCTTGCCTTCAATATTGAGCATACAACCGAGATCACCCATCACCAGGGTATCCGCGCCCGTACGCAACACATCTTGGACTTTGCGTTCTGCCATAGCAGCAGAAATATCGGGATACTTGACACAAAATGTCCCACCAAATCCACAACAGCTTTCTGTTTCCTCAAGTTCTGTTATCTCGACCCCCGCGTTAGCGAGGAGTTGCCTAGGTTCCGACTGTATGTCGAGTTCCCGCAAGCCAGCACAAGCATCATGGTAGGTAACCGGTTCGCAGTTGACGGCTGATGGCTTGTAGTCAGCTACCTCTGTTAGAAACTGAGAGAGTTCAAAAACCTTCTCCGCTAGCCGAGCTGATTTGCCACTGTAATCAGAATCTTCCGCCAGCAGCTGAGGATAGTGGTGTTTCAACATACCCCCACAAGAACCACTAGGAACCACCACATAATCAAAATGAATGAACGCGTCAATCACACGACGTGCCGTTGCAATGGCATTTTTGCGATCGCCGCCATTCAAGTTCGGTTGACCACAACAAACCTGGTTTGCGGGCACGACAACCGCATAACCGGCGTCTTCTAATAGCGCAATTGCGTCGAAGGCGACAGCCGGTTTCATGTTTTCCACCAAACAGGTGACGAACAGCGCTATGGTATTAGGTTGCAGCACGCCCATCAGGTGTCCAGCTGTTCCAACCGAATGAGCTGGTTCGAGAGATACCGATAGTTCGGCACATCTAGATTTCTAGGCGCCGCAGCGTCTTCCAGGACGCGACCGGCGCCGTCGTAATCACTTTGATGACAAGGGCATTTGAACTGATCGTCCTTCTGTACAACCTCGCAACCGAGGTGCGTGCAGTTGGTAAAAGCGACAAACAGTTCGGGGCGCACCGACCGATAGGGGTTCTTCGCCAGCACCGGTTGAATCGAGGCATCTGACAATGGATCTTTAAGTCTTTGGGTGGAGCCTGGCAGCGCTTCGATGGCGGCGGGTTGACGCTTGATTAACACCACATTTCGGCCTAGCCACGGTACAACTTTTTGCTCACCGGGCAATAGTGATGCAACATCCACATCCCGACTACGGGTGTTGTCAAATGACGGAATCCAAGCTTTGATAAACGGATAAGTCACAAAACCAAGACCCGTTATTGAAAAAGCCTGCACAATTCTTGTCAGAAGCGTTCGACGGTCCACGCTGTAATCCACCTGCAAAACTCAAGGATACTAGAAAAATAGCGAGCAGGCAGTTCATCATCGTGCAAAAAATCTCACTCGACGCTATAAACACGCACGGCTGTGTCGTGGAAAAGCTGACGAATGGCTTCTGGACTGCGTTTACGACTGATTTTTTTGAATGCGTTGTACAAAACATGGTAACTGCAGGATTCTTTATCAACGGGAAAGTTGCTCTCGAACATACATCGATGGGCGCCAAAGCCGTCAATACAATGGTCGTAGTAAGCACCGGTTGCCGCGACAAGTTCATCTGAAGTTGGTGGTAGATCACGCTTGTGCCAATCAAAACCATTGACCTTCATATTAATACCCCCTAACTTGAAATGGACATTGTCGAGTTTTGCGAGTAAATCAATGTTCTTTTGCCATTCCGTAAATACCTCTTCCCGCTTATTGCGGTAAGGCCCAATCCCTAGTGGCCCCCCAAAGTGGTCCAAGACGATTGTCGTGTCAGGAAAATCCATCGCCAGCGAAACAACTTCGGGGATTTGTTCGTGAAAGCACCAGACATCGAATGTTTGTCCCATATCATCCAATACGGCGAAGCCACGGCGAAACGCCTCTGTTTGAGAGAGCTTCTCGGTCGGTCTTGTATGAGCATTCCGGATCGCTTTATCCGTATGCCAACTAGTGGCATGGCGAATACCACGGAAACGATTGGGACTAGCAGCGATATGGGCTTCCAACACGGGCCGCACATCCTCACCCAGTGTGAGATCAGCAAAGCCGACGATGGCGGCGGCGATTTGAGCTTCGCCATAGGCCCCACTTGCGCTCATAGCAGCGATACCTTGAGCGAACTCAGTTTCACCCACAGGCGCCATGGACGTGCTTCCATCGGCCCGGTACATCGACATGCATTCCATAAAGACGGTGCTCACGACATGATGGCCATCTCCCAGATCAGCCGATATTTCATCGATCAGATAGGGGTTTTGGGGATGATCCCAGAGATGATGATGGGGATCACAAATAGGCAGATATGGGTCGATGATTTCTTCCCGAATTTGTACCAACCACTCATTAGAATCCATACCCGGCAACCTTGTGTTCAAGTATCAATGAACATGATAGCTTTACGGCTTCGTTTTGCACAACCTGGTGCACCTTTGAGTGAAAAGCTATCGCTGAAAAACTATGACTGAAAGACTATGACGCAATATAAAGCTTTGGCCATAGATCTTGATGGCACACTGCTCGTCGGCGAAGACTTATCTGTCGAGAACCGGGATGCCGTGCGGCGAGCCCGTGAAGCCGGCTATAGCATAGTGATCGCCACCGCCCGCTGGCGCCAAATGGCAATGCGTGTTGCGACAGAAATTGGACTTAGCGGCCCAATTATCGCTTGCAGCGGTGCTCAGGTGTATCTACCCGAAAGCAGCTCCGACATTTTCGATCACCGTCTGCCGGATGAGTTCACCAACGAGTTGTACGCACTGTGTAATGCCAACCGCTGTATCGCAACGGTCACCGTCAGCGAAGACGTCATACTTAAACTCGATGGAGAGCCAGACCCAGCGCTACTGTCTGCCGAGATGACTTGGGTGCCGCAGTTAGATCCGCTACGCCATTCAAAACCCAGAATCGCCGCAATTCAGGGTTCTACATTGGTCAATGAGATAAAAAGCAACCTACTGCCGAAATGGGCAGACCAGATCAATCTGTATGATTCGATCGGACCGAACGGCAAAATTGTCATTACTATCACAACAAAAGCTGCCAACAAGGGGCATGCGCTGCGAGCCGCTTGCGAGCATTTAGGCATTAACCTAAACGAGGTTATCTCCTTCGGTGACGCTGAGAACGATATTGAAATGTTCAAGGTGACCGGCGCTTCTGTCGCCATGGGACAAGCAGAACAGTTCATTAAGGACGCTGCGACCACCACAACTACCAACAACACTGATCATGGCGTCGCAGTTGCCATTCACAAACTACTCGACGAAGGACAGCTCTAAACGTGGAAACCTTTAAGCACAAAGTCAAAGATGGTACTGAGCTGCACGCCTATCGCTGGATGCCGACCGGCGAACCTCGAGCGACGATCTATCTCGCACACGGTATGGGCGAACACGCCGCACGCTACGAATGGACAGGTAACAAACTGGCTGAACAAGGCTATCTGGTCATCGCTAATGATCACCGTGGTCACGGCCACACAGCAAAAACGTTAGGTGATTTTGGTATTGATGGATGGAACCGCACCATTGATGACATATTCCAGATGATGCAAACCTACTCCGCCGTAGGTCAACCCAAGGTTCTCATCGGTCACAGCATGGGCGCAATGCTAAGTCAGCAGTTTGTCACTCGATACGGATTCTCGCTCGATGCGCTCGTGCTATCAGGTTCACCCGGGTTTTCACCGATGCTAATAAACTGGATTACGCGAATGCTCTGTTGGATTGAGAATAAGCGCCTGGGACCACTCAAAGAAAGCGCTCTGCTGAGTTCATTAATTTTTGGCAGTGCCAACAAACCCTTCGAAGTAGACAGTCCTGACGCTAACGGCTTCGAATGGTTGAGCCGTGATAAAGTCGAAGTGCAGAAGTATATCGACGATGACATGTGTGGGTTCGTACCGTTCCCCGCTTCCCTTGGAGAAATTTTTGCGGGTTCGAGTGCTAGCCAGGACAAACATCAAATTCGAGACATTCCCCAGGATCTACCCATCTACGTTTTTTCAGGTACCGCAGACCCCGTGCATGGGGAATTAAAAAACATCAACCGGCTGCTGAATGCCTGGCGTGGTCGCGGTCTCACCACCACCACAAAATTCTATGCGGATGGGCGTCACGAGATGTTGAACGAAATTAATAAGGAGGAAGTCATCAGCAATTTGATTGCCTGGCTCGATAACCTTAATTTTGCTAACTGATTAGACGAGCTGAACAGACTTTTAACCAGACCAGCTAGCCAGGCTATCTGATTAACTAAGCTGATCAATAAAGGTTCAGCACAAACACGATGAAAATGGCCGGTGGCGCAACGTATCGAATCAGCACGTGCCAGACGCGATAAGCTTTATCCGACAACGCAAACTCACCACGACTAATGGATTCAGTGACGAACCAACCGGCAAATATGGCGATCAGCATCCCGCCAATCGGCAGGAAGATCTGGTTCGAAACATAGTCAGCTAAGCCATTTAAGTCCTTGCCCAAGACGCGGACATCCGCGAGCAAGTTATAGCTTAAGACACTAAAAATACTTAAGGTCGCAATCGCACCCAGAATAAGTAATGCGCTCTTGTGTCTAGAAAACCCCCACCGCTCTTCGGACCAATGCGTTAGCGGCTCGATCAAACCGACCATCGACGTGACAGCGGCAACAGAAAGTAGCAAGAAAAACACGACGCTAACGAGATGCCCACCTGGCATGGTGGCGAATGCAACGGGCAGTGTCTGGAAAATCAAACCCGGCCCGCCTGCTGGATCAAGCCCGTTGGCAAATACTGCAGGAAAGATCACAAGACCTGCCAACAACGCAACGGCTGTATCCGCAAAAAATGATCAGTAAACTGGATTTCGCAATCGATATATCGGAGGGTAGATAGGCCCCAAAAGTCATCATGCCAGCCATCGCGACGCCAATCGAAAAAAAGGCTTGGCCAATGGCGGCAAGAATGACCGTGGAATTTATCTTGGTAAAATCAACTGTAAACAGATAATCGACTGCTTCGGCAAAGCCTCCCACCGCGATATTGTAAACCACTAACAGGATCATCAGCGTAAATAAGGTCGGCATCAAAATCGACACAGCCCTTTCGATGCCGTTTTGTAAACCTGCATAGATAATTGAGCCGGTTAACCCGAGTGCCACCAGCGTCCAAAACATCATTGGCACAGGTTCGGCCAAGACTGTAGCAAAATCCGCATTTGCTGTGGCCGAATCAACACCGGTGAAACCTGTCATTACGGCCACTTCAAGATAGTTTAATACCCAACCCGCCACGACACTGTAGGTAATCATGATTAAGAATGCCGCTGCCAGGTTCATCATACCTACCCAGGCCCAGCGAGGACTTTGATTGCTGAGTCGGGCAACTTTGTCCATTGAGCCGGGTGGCGTCATTTTGCCATGCCGGCCGAGCATCAGTTCAGCCATCAGAATCGGTAAACCAATCGTGACCACACAAATCACATAAACGAGGACAAATGCCCCCCCACCGTTTTCGCCGGTCACATAGGGAAACCGCCAAATATTGCCAAGACCCACGGCAAAACCAATTGACGCCATCAAAAAGGCAAATTTTGAGGTCCAGGCGAGACTGGTTTCTGAATTTCGCATAAATCTCCGTGCTGATTGCATCGCCCGGATGGACGGATAAGGTTATCCTATAGATGCTAATAGTGGCACACAAAGCGAGCACACAACGATATGACAGACAGAGCGGTCCAAGTAGTCATAATTGGTGCTGGCGTTGTCGGTTGTTCCATAGCATTTGCATTGGCAAAACGAGGTTTTCAAACCTTAAACATCGATAAATTACCGGCTGCCGGTTACGGTTCTACTAGTCACTCTTCTGCCATCGTAAGACCCATCTACTCCCATACGACTTCTGCGGCAATTGCCCACGAGTCCCGCTCTTATTGGCAAGACTGGGCAAGTTTCATAGGCCCAGATGCGCCTAACGGCTATGCCCGATACCATGAGTGCGGTGGCCTAGTGTTGATTCGTGAGGGCGACGAGACCCAGTATGAAGCAAATCTTGCCGCTATGGCCGCCGTCGGCGTCGACTATCAGCTGCTCAATCAGCAGCAACTCGCCTCACTCTACCCGGGTATTTGTCTTGATAGTTTCGGACCACCCAAACTGCTCCAAGACGCGCAGTTTGGTGAGCCGACAAGCGGAAGAATTAATTCAGCAATCCTGGTTGAAGCCGCCGGCTATGTTTCAGACCCACAGCTGGCAGCGCAAAATCTTGCATTTGCGGCAAGCTGCAGGGGAAGCGCATTTCAATATGGTTGCGAAGTGGTCGAGATCAATGACAAACAACTCGTTTTAGATTCTGGCGAGACTATAGGCTTCGATCTTTTAGTCAATGCAGCAGGCCCCCACTCCGGACGGATCAACAACCTGATGGGCGTTCAACTGCCAATCCAGACCCGCCCACTGCGACATGAAGTTGCCTATGTGAGCGCTGACAACCAACATTTTAAAAACGGCGCGAAATTTCTCGTCGACCTTGACTGTGGCGTCTATCAGCGACCTGACGGCGCAGACATGGTGATCGGCTCAGCAGATCCCGACTGCGATAAGGAAGATCTGGTAGATCCAGACAGCTACTTTGATAGCTTTACAGAGCAGTGGACGGTACAAACCATGCGCGCGGCTCAACGCTTCCCTGATCTTGCCATTCCGAATACTGCACGCGGCACGGTAGGTCTCTATGATGTGTCAGAAGATTGGATCCCCATTTATGATAGGACCGAAATTGATGGTTATTTCGTCGCGATTGGCACAAGTGGCAATCAGTTCAAAAATGCCCCGTTAATCGGCGAGGTCATGGCGCAAATCATTGAGCGTGGCGATCAACACGATAAGAACCCTGCTTCGCTTTTGCTACAACACATTCAGCGTGAAATTGATCTCGGATTCTTTTCTCGGCAGCGAAAGGTCCAGAATCTTTCCGGAGTACTGGCATAAGTAAACTTTGCTATAACGTGACGGTACGAACACCATTCACCACGACACGCTCTTCCGTATGCAACTTAACGGCGGTCGCCAGGGCGGTTGCTTCCAGGTCATGTCCAATGTGCACCGTCTGCGGGACAGTGACCCGATGATCTATTGAGCGAACCTCCTACGATAATCGGACCTTCATCCAGATCTGGCGTCACATAGTGCGCCGTGGCACCAATGACTTTAACACCACGCGCATGGGGCCTGGTGGTAAGGTCGGACACCGTTAAATCCATTTCCGCCGACACGGGCCAGTGATGAAACGGTAGCTCGTAAAATCGAGTCATCGCCTCACAGGCCTTATGATTTGACATCACCCCAACATTATCAACAGAGAGGGCACCCGAGTGCCATTTGGTCAACAACGCATTTAAATAATGATCGTATTGTGAAACTGCAATGACCACACCTGCACGATCAGGGCAATGAAGCAGATTTCCCTTAGAAAGGAATGCTAGCCAGAAATGTTATTTTGCTCGACAAAATCGACGTTTAAGTCATATTTGCTAACGGGCAATTCTCTAATGCGAGTACCCGTCGCCGCATAAATCGCATTCGTTAGTGCCGGCGCGATACCTGGCGTACCGGGCTCCCCTGCGCCACCCCAGGCTTCCATACTATTGACGATGTGAGTCTCGATGACAGGTGCAGAATCCATTCGTACCATTGGATAAGAATCGAAATTGCTCTGCATGACTCTACCATCCTGAATAGAAATCTCGCCGTACATTGCAGCGGTGAGGCCATAGATGACGCCAGATTCCATCTGCGCCGTGAGCCCATCCGGTGATACGGCAAAGCCTGGATCGACAACCACTGTCACCTTATCCACTTTTACCTGGCCGTCACGAACGGTGACTTCAACCACTTCCGCCACCAAAGAGCCAAAAGACTCCTGAAACGCAATACCGCGACCCTGACCTTCACCTAATGGCGCCGTCCAGTTGCCTTTCTCAGCTGCGAGGGCAAGCACCTTACTGTGTCGCGGTTGACCCTTCAGCTTTAGCAGCCGAAACTCAAAAGGATCCTGACCGGCTTCTACCGCTAATTCGTCCATAAACGATTCGGTAAAGAACCCATGTTGCGAGTGGTCAACACTCCGCCAAGCACCAAATGGTACATGCGTTGGACTTTCCACAGAGCCTACCGATTGATTAGCGATGGCGTAAGGAATCAGCGGCGCCTCAGCCGGCCCATGCTTATCGACGTATTGATTCTCCCAGGCAGTCGGTTGCCCGCTGGCATCCAGCGCTGCACGAAATCTTGATATGACCGCTGGACGATAAGTATCGTGCTGAATATCCTCTTCCCTGGACCAGATCAACTTAACGGGTAGCTTAACGCTCCGCGCAATTCTTGCGGCCTGAATAGCAGCGTCAGACGTGGATCGACGCCCGAAGCCGCCGCCCATGGTGTGGTTATTGACCGTCACATTGTCGGCATCCATTTCAAGCGCTGCTGCAATATCGTACTTAAATCCAAGGGGATTTTGGGAACCGGTCCAGACTTCGCAAACACCATCTTTAACACTGGCGAGTGCGTTCATGGGTTCCATACAGGCGTGGGCAAGATAAGGCACTCGATATTCGCGCCCCACGACTCTATTCGCAGCTTTAAATGCAGCACCAGAATCGCCTTGATCCCGATCGGACTTCACATTGCCTTCAGCGATAGCTTCGGTGATGTCAGCTTGAAATTGTGCAAATATTTTATCGGAATCAACAGCGCCTGCACTGACCTGCTGCCATTCGACCTGCACTTCTGCCAGCGCTTTTTTGGCCGTCCAGTAGCTGTCTGCAACGACGGCCACTGCATCATCTAAATTAACGACATCGATGACGCCTGGCATCGCGAGCGCTTTATTGCTTTCAATCGACTTAACACCGGCACCAAAAATTGGCGCAGCCATCACCGTGGCATACACCATGCCTTCTACTTCTGCATCGATACCGAACACAGCGGTGCCATCTACTTTGGCTGGAATATCCAGCCGAGGCTTGTCGTGACCCATGATCGTAAACTGATCTGCGGACTTGAGCTTTGGCGTGTAGGGCGGTTGCAGCTGACCTGCGGCGGCGGCAAAGGCAGAATAAGGTGCTGATTGGCTACCATCAGAAATGAATCCTTCACTGGCCGTCAGGCTAGCGACAGGAACTGACCATTCTGCTGCTGCGGCTTCTAACAACATTTCCCGGGCAGCAGCACCCGCCACACGCATACCGTATACACCAGTTCCTCGAATGCTATAACTGCCACCAGTCATCTGCAAATGCAGGGCATTCGCGACGGTTTGGAACAGCCCATCAACGGAACCTACAAGAACCTCGGGTAATCTGGTTTCACCTAAGATAAAGCCCTTGCCAAGCGGGTAGTTCGCATAGGCATCTTCAGCAGGCGCTTCGATAAAGCTCACGTCCTCCCATTTAGCATCGAGTTCGTCGGCCAGCATCTGGGCCAGCACCGTTTGAGCACCCTGGCCCATCTCGGAGTGCGGGACAATCGCAGTGACGTGATTGCTCTCATCAATTTTAACCCAGATATTGACTAGAGACTCGCCATCACCGGAGACATATTTAGCAACTTTACTGTTCTGATTGCCGGGTCGAATGGCCACACCCACAACGAGCGCTACACCGCCCACAACGCCAGCAGTAATAAATCCGCGCCTGGTCCACTTACCCATGATTGACCTCCGATGGTGTCTGATTGGCTTTTGGATCGTAAATAGCCACATCGCCGCTTGCCGCACGCTTAATGGCGCTGCGAATTCGGGAATACATGCCGCAGCGACAGACATTGCCGGACATCGCCTGGTTAATATCGTCGTCGGTCGGATTTGGATTGGAATCTAATAAGGCAACAGCAGACATGATTTGGCCTGACTGGCAGTAACCACACTGCGGGACCTGCTCTGCAATCCAGGCTTCTTGAACCGTGTGCAGCCCGGCTTCAGTGCCGATGCCTTCAATGGTGGTGATTTCTGCTCCGGCGACCGCCGCTACTGGGAGCATGCAGGTTCGAGTTGGCGAGCCATTAACATGCATGGTGCAAGCGCCACACTGGGCGATGCCACAGCCGAACTTCGTGCCAGTCAAACCGAGCTTTTCACGTACAACCCATAGGAGTGGTGTATCCGGCGCAACATCGACTTCATGCGCTTGACCGTTGACTGAAATTTTCATGATTCCCCTCATTCGAAAACTAATTCAAAACAACTCAAATCTCAGCATAAGCCCATTTCCGCCTTGCAGTGCTTTGACTTTAAAGCTTTGATTTTAAGACTTTGCTAAAAGACCCACCAACTCAGTTATACGAGTCAGTTCATGAAATTGATCATGAACAATTTCGTGATCAATTTGCTCGTGGGTCCAGGTGGTGTGATAAGGAACGTGAATGCCGTGCCCACCTACATTCAAGACCGGCAAGATGTCCGACCGTAGGGAATTTCCAATCATTAGAAATTGTGCGGGCTCTACATCCAGGTGGCGAATCAGTTTTCGATATTCTGACTCGTTTTTATCGGAAACAATCTCGATATGATGAAAGTAATCCGATAGCCCTGACTTGATCAATTTGCGTTCTTGATCCAGCAGATCCCCCTTTGTGGTCATTACCAGTCGATAGTGTCCATCCAATGCCTGCAGTACGGCTTCAACACCATCGATGAGTTCTACAGGCTTATCCAGCATCTGTTTGCCATAGCCAATGATAGTTTCGATACCGCGGCTGCTAATCCGTCCATCTGAAATACGAATAGCCGCCTCTATCATCGACAAAATAAAGGCCTTGATGCCATAACCGTAGAGTTGAATATTTTGGACCTCTGTCTTCATTAATTCCTGTGCAGAAGAATGCGCCGGCAGAAAGTCTTCCATCAATAGCCAGAAGTTTTCCTGGGCATCGAGAAAATACTGCTCGTTGTGCCACAGCGTGTCGTCCGCATCAAAGCTCACCACGCGAATGTCTTTAAACATTTGCAGAAGTCCTTATGTTGCGCACCTGGCCCGACTTTAGAGCAGGGAAGTTTGCCGGTTGATAGGTCACGATAACGGCCCGACGGTCCAGGTCGGATCGATTTGGACCAGAGCCATGAATGGCATGGGGAGAAAAGAAGATCAATGAACCCGCCGGGACCTCCATTGCCACTGCGTCTTGTTCGCTATAGCAGTTCTGATCCGTAAAGAATCCGCCTAGTTGCGACCCGTCATCCGTACCCGGCAAACAACCTGCCTGATGACTGCGTCTAATCACCTGCAAGCAACCATTGTGCAAATTAGCGTCATCAAAGGTCACCATGACATTGGGCAAGCAGTCCACGTGGTCGCTATCGTGTACCCAGTAGGGAGAATCCTGATGCCAACCAAACCCGGAACCCAACTGGGCAGGTTTCAGATTGAGTTTCGCTGTCCACAATGACAATGCCTCTGACGCCAGGATCGATTGCATCGGCGCGACCAACCGGGAATCGTCTATTAGCCGATCAAACTGCGCCTCCAGTTCGTTAACAGGCTCGATTACTCTCACCAAGTCCGTATCGAGCTGATGTTCGAACTGAACCGTGAGATACCCAATATCAACGAAGCGCTTGTTATCCAAAATATAGGTTTTACCCTGGGTGGATTGATTGCGTGCGGCTTCGCAGGCGCGTTCGGCGGCGATTCGAAACGATTCAAGTTCCACAAGGCTAAAGACCGACTCGCGAATCAGAAACCCCTCACTTTGATAGGTGCTGAGCTCGATATCTGATAGACAATTGGACTGACTCATCTGGCTCCCGGAGCACTTAAACTGGCGCACTAAGCATACCTACCATGAACCATGCTGCACAGGTAAACTCCTGTTGTAAGTAATAGAAAAAAGAACAACAACCAATAGGCTTTGATCATATGCCACAAAAAATGGATCTGAAGGTTGGCTTGCTAGGCGGCGGTAGCTGGGGTACTACCGTGGCGGCGCTGGTCGCTCGAAACGCCCCTATTACCATGTGGGCTCGCAACGCGGGGGCCGTACGAGAGATCAATACAGATCATACCAACAGCCGCTATTTACCCGGTGCTCGACTACCCGAAAGCATCATCGCGACGCACGATATCGAAGCCGCAGTCGCCGACAAAGATGTCATTATTATGGGCATCCCTAGCCAGAGTTTTCGAGCCGTATTAGAAGAAATTAAACCTTACATTCGACCCTGGGTACCCATCATCAGCTTGAGCAAAGGACTCGAGTTATCGACACAGAAACGGATGACCGAGATAATTGATGAAGTCTGTCCCGCTAACCCGCGAGGGGTGCTAACCGGTCCTAATCTAGCGCGAGAAATTATGGCGGGCTCTGCGGCCGCCAGCGTCATCGCCATGAAAGACCAGGTGGTCGTAAAACAATTACAGAAACTGTTTCACAGTGGGCTGTTTCGGGTCTACACCAACCACGATGTAATTGGCTGCGAACTGGGCGGCGTTTTGAAGAATATTATCGCCATCGCGACGGGCATGGGCGACGGCCAGGGAGCGGGCGATAACACCCGCTCCGCGGTCATCACCCGCGGGCTTGCCGAGATCACTCGACTGGGCGTGGCGATGGGCGGCGAAGCTCAAACCTTTGCGGGCCTAGCAGGTCTTGGTGACCTTGTTGCCACCTGTACCAGCCCTCAGAGTCGAAATCGCAGCGTCGGCGTTGAGTTGGGTAAAGGCCGAACAATCACTGAAATTATTGATGAAATGTTCATGGTCGCCGAAGGCGTCAAGAGCGCACCGGCGGTCATATCTTTAGCCGATCAGTACGGCGTGGAGATGCCAATCGCAAGGGAAGTATATGAAGTCGTTCAGGGTGAAAGCTCTGCACAAAAAGCTTTTCGTGGCTTGCTCAGGGCCGAAATTGGAGCTGAATCCGAGCCCGGTTAATGGCATCCTGAATGCTACTGAATGGCAGTTCTGATTATGACCGTACGTCAACAAGTTCTGGTACTGTACCTCGCGACCTCCGCTCTGGATACTCAGGTCGTTGGCTGGGCGAATTATGATGGTACCGGCCGTGAGTTTCACATGGCCGGCGACAACGATACGCCCCCTTACAAAACCGGTCTTCACGCTCTGCAAGATGGCTGGCGCTTAATTCAAGCCAATCCCTTAACCACTCACATACCGGGTAATGAATACCGAACCGACTATTTGAAGTATGAGTTTTTCTTTGAAAAAATGGTCGAGCTTTGCCCCGAGGACCTGATCCTGTGACAAATGAACGTTCTACAGACCTGCTCAGGCTATCATCACAACAGATGGCAGAATTCGCTGCCCGGGGATTTTTGCGCTTCGACAATGTTGTACCCGAATCACTGAACGCGAAATTTCTAAAGGAAGTGGGACATGAGCCACTGGCAGAAATTAATAACCCCATGGAGCACTATGGTAAGGTGATGGCCGGTAGCGCCATACCGGTGATTCGACCCGGCACCAGGCTTCATGACGCCTACTCGAATGAATCCGCGATCAGCGAAATTCTAAAACTGCCATTGGTCGATGGCGCGATTCAAAGTCTCGTCGGTGCGGAACCTATATTTGATCACCACTTCTTGCACATCACCTTTCCTCCCCAGTTCTACGCCGGGAGCCAGCAAAAATCTCAGCACTACCATCAGGATTCAACCATAGATACCCGCCAGGCATTCGATGTCCAGATGATGTATTTCCCCCATGCGGTAACGGTAGACATGGGCGGTACCCGGTTCCTCCCCGGGTCCCATTTAAGAATTGTCAGTGAGGCCGCCATTGCACGATATCAAAATATTGTCGGCCAACAACGGATGGTGTGCCCTGCTGGCACCATGCTCTTTCTCCACATGGGGATCTGGCATGGCGGAGGACTCAATCAATCGGAAGAAATGCGCTATATGTTCAAGATTCGCCTGAATCCGGGCGAACGCCAGGTCCGGCTCTGGGACAGTTCCGATCTGGGTAACGAGCATTTTGAGCAGCGACCCATATTCTGGACGGGCAACGATCCCGGCGATCAGATTCACCAGACCCTGATGAAACCCGAACCCTGGTTTGAGGCGGATACCGGGCGACTGGAGTTAATGAACCGGGTTCGCTTCTGGCGCTACTTGCTGGGTGACAACACATTCGATTCTGACTACTGGCTGACTCGGGTGGAACGTGAGTTCGCATAGCTCGCATTGAATGGCTCGCCTTGAATAGCGCTTCTTCAAAAGCGCTGCTCGATCAAACTTAAAACTCAACCTCTAAAACTTTAAAAAGGTTAACAAGAATGACTGATTTTCCAATGCCCTATGCTTCCAATGACCTGACGGGTGATGTGGCTTTTATCACGGGTACAACCTCAGGCCTGGGCAAACGTTTCGCAAAGGTGCTGGCAAACTGCGGTGCAAGTGTCGTGGTAACGGGTCGCCGGGTAGAAAGGCTAGATGAGCTTGTCGCAGAGATCACTGCTGCGGGTGGCAAAGCTTTCGCCATTGCCATGGACATGACCAATCGTGAAGACATCAGAGCCGCTGTCGCTAAGGCCGAAGATGAATTCGGCCCCATTACCATTCTCGTCAACAATGCAGGCATCCCTGATGCGCAATGGGCGATCAAAATGTCCGACGAACTGATCGATAACGTCTTTGATACCAATCTTACGGGTCCCTGGTTTCTATCACTGGAAATTGGCAAGCGGATGGTGGCAAATAAGATTAAGGGCAGAATGGTCAATATCGCATCGGTCGCTGCATTCACGACCACTAGCCAGTCAGCTTCGTCACTCTACTCCCTGACCAAAGCTGCCGTTGTCCGCATGACCGAAGCTCTGGCGGTAGAGTGGTCGCGCTTTCATATTAATGTTAACTGTATCGCCCCGGGGGCATTTTCCTCAGAGATGATGGACGGCATGCTCGAACGCATGGGCGATATCAGCAAGATGTTCCCCCGAGGGCGGATTTGTGACCCCGCTCAGATGGACAGCACCCTGCTATTTCTGGTGTCACCGGCATCAGAGTGCGTGACAGGTACCGTCATCAAAATTGACGATGGCCAAGGTAGTCGCTAAGCCTGTTTAGAGTGCCCTGCCTAGAGAGCTCTGGCCCTAAAAAAGGCAGGGCGCTCCATCAGTTCCGCCAGGTAACGCTGGCAGTTTGGTTTGTATCGTTCGTCTAATCCCAGTGTTGTCCCCAGAAACAGTGCATAGCCCACTGCAATATCCGCGACGGTAAAACGATCGGCACAGATAAACGTTTTGCCTTCCAGAGCCTGCTCGACGGCGCGCAGACGTGACAAGTACCACTTGGAATAGTCTTCAGCCACCTGGGGCACGCGGCGCTCTTCTGGCTCCAAACGGGTATAACGCAGCACCAGTGTTTGCGGAAAAGTCAGCGTCGCGTCGCTACGATACAACCAGTTCAGAAAATCTCCAAAGGCCGCCTCGTCTTTACTGACAGCGAGTTCGGTCGGTCCATATTTCTCCACCAGATAATGACAAATCCCGCTAGATTCAGTGAGTGTCGTATCACCATCAATCAGAGTCGGCACAGTACCCATTGGATTAAGGTCGAGATAGCCCGGCACGGTAGCTCTTGGCGGAAAAGCCATATTTTCTAGTTCATAGGATAGACCCATTTCTTCCAACGTCCACAAGGCACGCAGCGAACGGGAATCCTTACAATGATATAGCTTCATCTTAAATCCTGATTAGTCCTATTTGCGCTCCCTGCCGTGAACAGGTTCAAGGCCTTCGTCGCGACCGGCAGCATTGAGCAATGTGGCGTTATCGCCTGCAGCGGTCGTATCAATTGAAATGACTTTCTCATTGAGTAACAACCGAATCAGCTGTTGATGATCCACGATGCTGCATTAAGACACAATGGCGCCAGCTCGTCTTGACAACTCTTGGCAGCACCACCTCGCGACAGCGTCCTCACCGCCCAATACTAAACGCACTAACGGGTCGGCTAATAGCGCTGCGAGTTGCCCGGTGTTGGCATACAGAACTTGCTCCGACAATCCGGAAAAGACTTTTCGAAGTCTAGCCTCTGCATCCACCAGCACCGGTACATATCCGGTGATCAGGGCCGCGATAAAGCGTGACTACCAGATCAATGGATCATCCGGCGACAGGATCGCGACAAGCCCTTTTGCCTCGGAATACAACTGATCATCTTCACCAGTCGGACCCGGCAGCAGATGGACGTCCGTCAGCAAGCACTTGGCAATCTCACAAATGGCTCCACAATCTTTTACTGTGGTATCGGACAGTTTATTCAGCTGTGGCCGTATTTGGAATTCCCGCGCTTGATGACTTCTACTCGACCATCTCTTAAAGATACTCGCTGCGATGTCGCCATTAAATGGCTCAAGCTCGGAATCCTCAGGGCTGAAACTGCACCCGCGATTCTTGCACAAGAGTCTGCGATACGACTGTGCATGCCAAAAGTTAAACCAAACCCAGTAGCATTAATTTCGGCGATCACTTGATCCAGTTCAGAACGCTTGCACCGAAAAATGTGCACAATTGGGCCAAACATTTATTGTTCAAGCAGATTTAGGCTATCTAATTCGATCAGCGTGGGCGTGAAGAAATGGCCCTCCGGACAGAACGAGGCATTCACGAATAGCGAATCGCTTTGTCCAAAATGGGATGACCAGTTACCCGACATGAGTTTGTCCCGAATCAGATCATCTGCTGTCTCATTGTCCGGAACCCGCAACAACGCTTCAGCCAAACACATGAGGACGATGCCCTCTTCAGTCGAGAACGAAAACTCCTTTAACAAAGCATCAACGCCGCCTTTGCCCTGCTGCTCCTGCTTGATCGCCAGTACCAGGGCTTTTGCGCGTCACTTAACGTTATGCTCATCAATTGAAGACTCTGCTGCAGAGCGGACACAGCGGGGAATACAGTCACCAAAAACTGAGTCATGGGTCAGGTGGGTGGCGTCCAGTCCCAACGGGCCGCTAGAGGACCGTGCTCCAGTACGCGTTGGTGCACCACATTGAGTGAGTTGTAGATCATTTGCGTCGCATCCGGAACAGAGATGCCCTCGGGCAAATATACCGGCGGTTGATAGTTCACTGAAACGGGGCCCGGAGACACTTCACGAACCCCTTTGGGTCTAAGTTTGTTTAAGCCAACCAGATAACATGGCACGACGGGTACCTTTTTTTCTAACGCCAGGAGTGACACACCATGCTTAAATCGAGACATGCGCTTACTGGTGGATCGGGTGCCTTCTGGGAAAATGGCGAGATTAGCGCCCCGATCAAGTAACCACTTGGAATAATCCAGGGTTGCAGATCCACCGCCTCTCCTAATTGGAAAGTTACCGCCAATCAATGAGTTATACCAGGGTTTTAAAGCTAATTCTTTCCTTCCACCACCATCTTTTAGGAACCATCGGTCCGCTGCAGCGCCAAAATAGATGTTCCACTTAATGCGTTGCGGCAAGCCGTGATAAAGCGCCAGGGCATCCAGGTGGCTGGTGTGATTACCCACCACAACGCAGGGTGCCGGGACTCCTTTAAAGTTTTCTACGCCCGTGCGAACGAAAGGTTTGCAATACTTCCACATCCAGCGAGAGTACTGATACCAGCGAAACGAAAGCCGTGCGGTCTTAGCCCACCACTCGACCTGCCATTTATGCGGTCCCTCGGTGCGAATTTCCCGCTTAATCATGCTTTCAAACAGAGGCATATCAATCGCCGGCATTAGCACGGCGTCTTTGGCTTGAGTCAGTTCCTGGCGCAAGCTCGCTTTTTGGGCACGAAAGTTATCCGATATCTCAAATATTGTGCAATGGTTAAATCGACCCAGCACGTGAAAATCATGCAGAATATTAGCCTCATACTCCTCGAGTACACGTCGGATACCATGGAGCTTATCGGGTTCCAGCAGAATATCGCGCTCCGCCTGGGCGCTCAGATTGTTTAGCAGGACATAGGTGGGCACCCTCTAGCTCCCCCGTTAGTCTCCCCCTGCTCCTGTGCCCGCCAAAATTTCAACAAATTCATCAACACCGATCGCCGGTAAGGTTGTGATCTGAATCGTGCCGCGAGAACCCAGCTCGACCGCCAATCTCGCCATCACCTCATTAGTCGGGGCTTCTATGATATTCACAAAGTCATAACCACCCATAACGGCATACTGGGCAGTCACTCTCGCACCCATCGATTCTATTTCTTTGTTGACCTCTTTCAGACGCTCGGGACGTTCTTTCAGCGTCTTGCGGCCGTCATCAGTCAAATTGCTCAACATAATATATGTTGCCATGGTGTTCCCCTCGAACGTTATTATTGATTTATAGTCGTGCTCTGGCGCCTGATTTTAGTGATTTTCCATTTATTTTTCAAAGACATAGCGGCCCGGCGCAATGTCCAATGGCGGATGTTCGACGGAGCCGCCGTCCTGTTTGGCATCGACCAGGGCACCCGAGTGCGCTTTAAGCCATTCAATCCAGTGCTCCCGCCAGGAGCCCGTAAACTCCTCTGCTGCTGTCACCCAATCGTCAGCGGTTTCTGGCAAATGATCCGCGCGCCAGAATTTCATGTATTTATTGGGCTTGTTGCTGATCGTCTGGGTGTGATTCTGATTGGTGAGAACGAACTCAACATCACCACCAAATAGCGCTGCAGAACGATAGCAGCCGCGCCACGGCGTGATGTGATCCGTGCTGCCAGCCATGATATAGGTGTCATAGGTAATCTTGGTCAGATCAACCCGACGTCCCGCCAACATCAAATCTCGTTTAGCCATCTTGTTGTCCCAGGCTAAATCGAGGAAATCGCATTGCAGACCAGCAGGAACGCGGGTGTAGTCCATTGACCAGAACAGCAGCGGATGTATCGGTGGGTTTTTGCCAAGCAGGTAGTTATCTCGAAAAAACGCCATGACGCTTTCCTCCGGCGTCAACCAGGCGAACATTTCGAATACCTCTTTCTCGGCAAAAATGCCGGCTTGCCGGACTCTTTCCTTCTGCATTTCAACCGATCGCTCAGAAACAAACAGACCAAAATCGCTGTCTTCCGGTCGATTATCGAGAATATTGGCGAATACGGAATGGCTGTTGACCCAGTCCTCTTCACGGGCATTCAACAAACCAACGGCCGCAGATGTTGCGATGCCCCCCGCACAAAAGCCCATCACGTTAATCTTGTCCTGACCACTGATCTCTTTCGCCGCTTCAATCGCCTGAATAACACCTTCTGCATAGGTTTCGAGACCCCAATCACGATTTTCGACGGTCGGGTTGCGCCAGCTCACGGCGTATACGGTGATACCAGCGGACAATAGTTCCTGACATAGGCTTCGGTCTGGGGTCAGATCACCCAGGTAATAACGATTGACCTGGCTAAACACGAACAGGAAAGGAATTTCATGCGCCTGAGGCTGGGTGGGTTCGTACTGAATCACTTCCAACAACTCGTTTCGATACACCACAGCACCTTTACTCGCTGCGACGTCCTTGCCGAGCACATAAGCATTGCGGTCAGCGACAGCGGGGTAACCGTAATTATGCCGAACGTCATCTAGATAGTTGTTAAGCCCTTTAATCAGGCTGTCGCCACGGCTATCAAACAGCAGCTTCAAAGCCGTCGGGTTGCTGTAGAGGTTGTTTACGGGTGCGATCAGGTCTTTCAGTATCCCCATAAGAAATCGAGCACGCTTTTCGCTCATGCCATCGATTTCACTCTTCTCGAGCCATAGATCCATGGCGTTCCCAACCGCGATATAATATTGGCCAATGCGTTTATAAATGGGGCTCTCGACCCAGGCAGGATCGGAAAAGCGACTATCTTTGCTTATATCCAGGGGGCTGAGGCCCATAGTGATGGAAGCAACATCAGTCATCACCTGGGTCCAGACTTCACCCAGTGCTCTTGGGTGGCGCGTCATCTGATCTAACAGTTCTTGCATAGCACCGAGGATCTCATCCCGGTCGATTCCCATTGCAATATTCAGAGCTACGCCCTGATTGGTGCGATCCGATCGTTCGTCGACTGCATCTACCACGTCTTAACGCCTCTCTTTATTATTCGAATCAATTACCGCACACAAGCGAAATGCAGTATCGAGTTTGTACCACTGTGATGCATTGAGGTAAACGGGAAAAGTAGATTTCTAAAGCTGGTCCTGAAGCTGGTCCTGAAGTTCGTCCAAGTGTTCCGTATCATCAAAGCTGATGAGCTCAACAGAATCACCCACTCGAAGGTGTGCAACGCCAGTATTACTGAGATGCCGATCAGAAAATGGAAACGGCCTTCCATCCAGAAGTGTTGCCAGCAGAATCCCAAACGCCGCACCGTGGCCGACTAATGCCACCCGCTCTCCTGAATGGTCCGCAATCACGCGGTCAAAGGCACGTTTCATACGCCGACTAACATCATTCACCGACTCACCGCCCGGCATCGCATAGTCCTGGCTATTGGCTATATGAGTAAAAAAGTCATGAACATTATGCAGGTCGTGGTAACTCGTCCCTTCAAATTCACCCATACCATATTCAATCAGGTCTGGGCATCGCTCAGGGACCTGCTGCAAACCGTCCGCAAGGGCTACTGCAGTGCTAAAAGTTCGTTTTAACGGACTGCTATAAACCTTTGTAATATTTGAGTATTTACCATGTATTTTTTGACCCAAGGCAGCGGCCTGACGGAGACCGGTCTGGTTTAGTTCGCTGTCCGTCGTGCCATACCAGAGACGCTGCACATTGGCATCTATCTCCCCGTGTCGAACCAAAATCAGCTCAGCTACCACGCGCCAACATTCTCCATCGAGACCCAGGGTTCCGCTGGTTTCAGCGATTCACCCCGTTGCAACAGCTCAATCGAGATATTGTCCGGTGAACGAACGAAGGCCATATGACCATCCCGGGGTGGTCGATTAATGGTGACACCACCATCGCGCAAACGTTGGCAGGTGGCATAGATGTCGTCGACCGCATAAGCGAGATGACCAAAGTTCCGACTACCCTCTCCCAGAGCATCGCTATCCCAGTTATAGGTCAGTTCTACCTGAGCCTCGCTATCACCCGGCGCCGCAAGAAACACCAGGGTAAAACGACCACCCTCATTCTCGTAGCGACTTAATTCTTCTAAACCCAATTTGTCGCAGTAGAAATCCAGGGACGCATCGATATCGTTCACCCGAACCATGGTGTGTAAATACTTCATAAGGCTACCAACTCGCTAAAAGGAGACAGCATAGAGTTCCGCTCCCCTCCATTCAACAGGCATTCAACTGCCATTCGACTGACGCTTGCTGCGAATATCAAATCCAATAATTTGACGCATTTCAAATCTGGGCTATACCTAATAGGACGCGCGACAAAGGAATGGCGTCTGAATGAGCACTGAGTGCCAACTTTCAGACAGCACTGAGGTAAGGACATGGATCAAACGCAGAGAAAACTGCCAAAGTCTAAAAAGGCAATGGAGTACCGGGTCTACTGGCTTGAACGCAAGCTAACCTACATGAAATTAAATGAGAAACGAGAACTGAATCGCACCTGCATAGAAGCTATGCCGGACTCCCAGATGAAGGACTTGCTGCATCTCAACAATGAGTTTCATCGGGCCAATGAAGTTGCCATTGGGCTTAAAAAATTCACCGAGGAATTGAATCAGGATACGCTCAAACTGAACGAACGATCCGAGCGCCTGCACGAGGTTGGCGCAGAAAAGCTTAGCGCCACAGATCGCTCTAATCGTCAGGCACTTCGGCTGCAAGAAAGAGGACGCAAGATAAATAAGGAATCATTGCGCACCACGACCTTGAGCCGGGCCATCAATAAAGCCACCCGTGACGGCATGGCCGAAGCTCAGGGCCGCATCGAAGAAGCCAATTACCTATCCGGCTTAACGCGTGCCCAGCACACGGCAACTGACGCACTAAATCAACGTACTCGAAGCCTCAATCAGGAAGCATTAAAGGCCACAGCAGAGAGTCTGAAACTGAATCGAACGCTCGCCGATACAACCGATACTACCCGCGCGTTGAACCAGAAATCCAAGGTCCTTCAAGAAGAGTTGGACCAGTTGAAGACGACCTTAGCCGCCATGGGCGACAACACACTGATGCTAAATGCCAGCACCGAAGCGGGCCTCAAAGAGATAAAGGTCAGCGAACAGAACGTCCAAGATGCGACCACAGAAGCAAAAGAACTTGTGACGCTTGGCAAAAAGCAAATTAAACAAACCAAAGCGCTCATCACTCAATCAAAAGGACTCAATGCAGCGTCGACCACGGCAACCAAAAACAGCTTAGAAACCCAACAAGCCGTCGAGCAACACCTGCAAGAGAGTCGCCAGGAATTTGAAACTCTAAATGACACGACCAGGGAACGGATAGCGGATTTGCTGACCCAGAGCCGAGAAGAAATTGAAGCTCATCAGGCAAGGCAAACGGCTACCCTGCTCCAGATTGGTCAGAATCAAGAGAGTACGCTGTTAAGTAAGATCGATGACAGTCTCAGCCAGACAGAAACACAGATTCTCGTCGCGAGTGATGCGAACTCAGCAAAACTCACGCAACAACTCACCGAGTTCGATAATTCAATCAACGAACTCCGCCAGACAGCAACCCATGAACTTGATCGATTGAGCGATGATACCCGTGCCGAGGCATCCACCACCCTGGGACAATTTGGCCAGGACGCACGATTACGTTTCATAGCTTTTGAAAGTCGCGCGAATCAACTCACCGAAGGGTTCGTCGCGCAGACAACAGCCGACCTGGCGTTATTTAGTACCCAAGGCTCTGAACGAATTCAGGAGGCCGATGACCTGCTCCAGGTACTTTCTGGTAGAGCAAAGCAAAACCTTGATGAAGGCGAACTATTTGTCACTGAAACACGGCAACTGAATCGCGAGACTCGCGATGTGAATGCAGACACCAAGCAACTCAACTTAGCCACAGAAGCGCTTGTGGACCGCTCAGAAAAGGCGATCGGCCAAATTGACGGCGCTATTCAAGAAGTGAATGCAGTCAGCCGCAAACTATTCCGGGAAACACGAGAATTGCAAGATCGCTCCAATTTGATGAATGAAGCGAGCGAACGTTTGCACGGCGAGACGGCAGAGGCCAACCATCGATCTCTAAATATCCAGTCTGAGTCTCTGCAAACACAATCACTGTCTCAGGAAATTAACAGTCACAGCCTCGAACTCAACGATGAAACCCAACGCATACATGCGAGCTTTGTTGAAACCCGAGACAACAATGCCGCGCTGGTGACAGAACTACAGACGCTACGTGCATCACTGGTGAATATCAGTAAAACGGTTGAGACCGAATTGGAGTCGACCAAAAACTCAAATCAGGAAAGTCATAGTGCAACGGCCAAGATCAAAACCTTAGGCCAGGAAACTCGCCACCTAAACGATCAAACTAACGAGTTAATCCATGCAGCCACCGTCACCATCGAGGAATCAAAACAATACAACCAGCAAACTGAATCTCTCATCAGTGGTGCACAGAGTATTCAGCAAGAACTAAAAAGTCTGCTAGATGAAGTTCGGTCCTCCGAATCCAATGCGAATGACGCCGCCGGTTCCGCTAATCAGGCAGTCGACGTCATCGCCGCAGTGAAAGTCGATTTGATCAAAGCCACCCAGCAAACAGAAACAGTGACTGCTGAAGCCATTACGAAAATTGAAGCACTCTCTGCCATCTCAACGGAAACTGAAACGATCAATGCAGATGCTAAGCTCGCTCAAGAGGAATTGAAGCAAGTAGTTGCAAATTCACGCGATATAAACGACGGGTTCATGCGCGGCCTTGAGTCCGTCAGCAAAAAAGTTGAACAGACCGATCTAGAAGCCAATCAGGTATTGAACGAAACGCGTACGTTACAGGATGAGATCAATAATATTCTGCAGCTTCGGCATGGCATCAACGGGTTCCAACAAAGCGTTGATATCTGCCAGGAGAGACTCCAAGACCTCACCTCCTCTGTCGCTCTTTGCCAGGAAGACACAGCCGGACAGGCTGATTTAATTGGTCAGTACCAGCGTCGCATAGATGCTTTCCAGGGTGACGTTTCTCGGTACCGGGATTCAGTGATGCAGTTCGAGGCCCGGGCTCGCCAACTTGAATCGACCGTGGCGGACGTCAACAACCGGCTTGAAGAAATCGACCAGCTAGAACAGGAGCGACTCGCTGGCCAGGTTGAGAAAATGCGCAAACTTGAGCTCGATATGCGTCAGAGCCTGGCCGAAAAGCAAACCCAGTTAGATACCAGTATCGATGAGTTACAGGCAAAAACAGAAAAACAACTCGAAACGATCAGCACTGAAATATTGAAGGATGTCGATCAGCGTCTGCAATCTGTCGGCGAACAAACCGACGCGCGCCTTATCAAAACAAGCGAAACCATTCAGGATCTCGGCAGTGATTTAAACAATCTCAATCGATCTTTGATGGAGGAAATTCGCGCCCTCAAAACCCAAACCTCTGCTATTAAAGAACAACATGGAGTGTTTCAACAAGAACAGCGAACACACATTAGCGAGCAAAAGAAACGCACCCAAAATCAGGATTACGAACTTGATACGATTCAGCATCAGCTAGAAAACACTCAACGGCTGCTAGAAACTCCACTTGATGACCAGCCTCATCAAGAACTGCAGCAACGCGTCAAATCCATTGAAGGCAACTTGCGCCAACATCAGAGAATGCTAAAGGTCCACGAAAGCCAGCAAGAAAAAATCGATCAGGATGATCGTGTCGAACAGCTAAGACAGATGGTTGAGACGATGGGCCGCTCGATGCAAGAAGTGTTCACCGTGAACGAAGACTTAAAACGTTCGCTCGAAGATACAAAAAGCAGCAACCATAACCTGCAACACAACAATCAGACACTAGAAGCCTCCTTGCAAAGCCGCCAGGAAGAAGTCAACAATTGCTTCCAACGGATTCAACGGCTAGAGACCAGAGAAGCTAACTTCGAAGAGATGATAACGGCACTCAAATCTCGCGATACCGATACCCAGCAAACCCTTTTACAAATGGATTCGGCGGTTAAAGATTCAACTCGAGCCATGCGCGAGACGCAAAGAACTCTGGAGAGACTCAAACAACCAAGCGAACAAAATAAGACTGAGAGAACTGAGAGAAATGAAAAAAAGCGCGACTGGCTATCGACGCCCAAACAAGCCGTTATGACATCGCTGTTCGCAGCGTTGATAACCGGTTTAACCTTCCTCGGTTATGATGAAGTAGACGCATCTTTCCTCCGAGATGAACCGGTAGCGGTGCTTGAAGCGAGCCCAAGATTACTCGCTCAGCCGCCACAACGAGTGTCATTGGACAAGACACTGAGTTCCCTCGCCCGGGCAAACAGCACCATCGCAGATCTTGGAGAATTCGCCTGGCCTGTCAACTTTGGCATAGTCGATCCGGAAGCCATTGAGTACCGCACGCATCATCAGGGAATTAGCATCAAGGGTGAATTTGGTGATCCCGTGGTTGCCGTTAACGACGGTAAAGTGATCTACAGCGGCAACGAAATCCGCGGCTATGGCAACATAATCGTCATACAGCATGACAACGATCTCGTTTCAATCTACGCCAACAACCAATTTAACTATGTCGCTGAAGGCGATTCAATTCGTCGCGGTCAACTGATCGGTGACATTGGCCAATTGTTTGATGAAGATGCAGCCGGCCTCTACTTCGAAATCCGCCACAACGGTGAACCCGAAGACCCCTTCAACTATCTCCGCAGCAATCAGAGCATGGATTTACTGACGGCGCGATAACCGCCCTTACGCTCCAGCTTCGGAGGAGAGAATAACTTTACCGATGACTTCACGGTCAACGATCAATTGATAACCTGCAACCACCTCTTCCATCGGTAACACATGAGAAACAAATGGTTTGATTCTGCCATGACCCAGCCAATCCAGCAGTTGCAGGTTCATTTCACTGACACGATTGGGCTTATATTTCTGCAGTGCACCCACTGTATAACCAATGACGCTGGCATCTTTGACGAGCAAGTGGTTGGTCTTCGCCAGAGCGGGCCGACCGCCGGCAAACCCGACAATAAGGATTCTACCAAAAGGCGCAATTGAGCGCATCGATTCATCGAACACATCACCGCCGACAGGATCATAGATGACATCCGCGCCAAGATTATTCGTTAACGCCTTAACCTGCTCTCTGAATCCGTCATCGTTCTTGATGCCATGATCAGCGCCCAATTTTGCGGCCACCATCAGCTTTTGTTCTGAAGAGGCTGTGGCGATAACGCGAGCCCCCATCAGCTTACCTAGATCGACGGCCGCCAAACCCACGCCACCACCAGCGCCGTGCACGAGCAACGTTTCGCCCGGCTGAATGCGCGCTAATTCCAATCCGTAGAGAGCCGTGAGGTAATTGCTCCGAAATGAAGCCGCGACATTTAGATCTATTCCCGCTGGGACCTTCGTGATCTGCGACACACCCATTGTGGCGTATTCAACGCAACCACCAGGGCATAATACGGCATCGTCAACTTTAAATTCTGAGACGGCTGGGCCCACTTCAACAATGACCCCGGCGCCCTCTCCACCCACGACAAACGGCAGAGTGGATTTAATTTGGTAATTACCCTCAAAGCGAACCAGATCTCCGAAGGCAAGACCACGTGCCTTGATGGCAACTTTAACTTCACCAGGTCCGGGTGCAGGTGGATCATCTACTTCTCGCACCACAAGGTCTCGATAACTTCCTAATTTCTCACAAAGTACAGCTTTCATCGCATTCCCATTGACGCCTCCCGCGAGACCTCAGTCATTATGTTATGTTGGGTTTTTAAATAGCTAGAAGGATTTTCAGATGAATTGGAGCAAAACTTTTACCATGGCGACCATCCTAATGTTGCTCGCCAGCTGTGGCAACAACGAAGGCACTGCTGAACAGACCGGTAAAGCGATCGATGATGCCACTGAAACTGCAGCCGAGACTGTGATTGAAACTGTCAACGACAATACAGACGATATGATCGACGCAATGACAGACGAAAAAGATTCAGCGAGCGAGGATGCTCTCGAGACAGCAAAGGATTCCACCAGTGAGGCCCTGTCCGCCGCCAAATCTAGCGCTGACGCATATAGCAAAACACTGGCAGAAAAACCGACCGAAGAAGTCGCTGAAGCGAAACGCAAAGCTGCAGAAATACTCAGTAAGGACTAATTACATACCGATACTTTTTTGCGAGATTAGGGTTTTTGCGCCTTTGATCTGTTCCAAGTTTTGGAGGGTCATGGCGCAGGCTCTCGCCGCCTCAGCACCCTTGATCAAAAAGTGATCAAAGAAAAACTTCTCTCGTCCTTCGCTCATAAAGTCTTGGGCCGTCAGAATGCCGTAAATAACGGGCACTTCGGTCTCCATTTGGACTGCCATGATGCTATCCATCACAGACTGAGCAACAAACTCGTGACGATAAATACCATGATCAACGATCAATCCTGATACCGCGATGGCATCGTACCGCCCTTGATTGGCCAATAATTTTGTCAGCAGAGGGATCTCGACCACACCTGGCGCCTCAAATAAATCCAACTGAACGGTTGTGCCGACCAGCGGCTCAATGGCTTCTGCAAAGCCACGCTTGAATTGATCAACAATTTCCTTGTGCCAGCAGGACTGGACAAATGCAATGTGATACATGGTAGATACCTGAGAAGATCCGCTTGCAAGAAATACGTATTAGTCAATAAAGCTAAAACTTGTATCAGCGCCGTTTGTCAGAAGACTTTGTCGGTAGCGGTCGACAGGCCAAACGCATGGCCAAGCTATGCATATTATCTAGACCGGACCCCCTTCGGCAAGCCCATCATTCTGATGAATACACGATCTGACGAATGTCGTACTTTTCTCCCAGAAGTTTCAGCAAGCCCTTCTCACCACCCATGTGCAAAGCGCCAATTACGACAAAGTAGGTCTTATCCGTTTCCGCCAAGAATCGCCCAATGTGTTCTGCCATCTTTATATTGCGTTGATCGAGCAATCGCTCAAATTGCAGCGCCAGCTCAGGATGCCGTTCGTAGTCTGATGCAGATGCGTCGTACATCGCTTCTGCATCACCCGTGGCCCAGGCCCTTATTAGGACGTCTATAAATTCAGGCGCCTCGTCACGATATTGCAGCGCTAGCTTCAAGCCAATTTCCTGGACTCGCGGTGAATCACCACTGAGTAGTTCAATTTGCTCCTCAAAGGTTTCTAACGCCAGAACCGGCTTACCCACTTTCCGCGCCTTTTGCTGGTAGTGCAAGTCGATCCCCATCGCAGCATCGAAACCCATTTTACGAAGCTCGATCAACGCGATATTGACCGATAACATCCAGGGTCGCACCCGCTCAAATCGACTAATATCGATGCTGTTGGATAGAAAGTAGGCTTTCAGCAGGCCTAGAGTCTCTTCAGAAAGCTGCGTATAAATAGTCTCATGTCCCGCGAAGAACCCCTTCTCTTGCATCAAGCGATCCGCGGCAATACCGGTTGAGTTCTGCATATCAACTTCAAATACGGTCAGGTCCGACTCAACAAAGGCTGACTCTACCGGTGCTGGTAGAGGGTACATATCCGCTCGCATCACATGAATAGAACCCAGCAGGTAGACCTTCGCTTGTTCATTCTCCAATACCCAGAAACTGATGGGTTTGGCGGCTGTTGCAAGATGACTACAACCCAGCAGACCTGCCAGTAATGCCACTAGGAGAGTTTTAGGGCGCATCAAAACCGCCGACAAACACAGGGCTAGTCCAGGCAACGTGGTCGTCTATCTGATGAACCCGGACATAGTAGTAGTCCTCGGTCTCGGCAGGCGCTATATCCGAAAAGCTAAATTCCATATAGGCAGGCGTGTCAGGATTAATCAACTCAAAACGAATTTGATCCTGATAGCCGTTCACTTTCACCTGTCGAATCACTGGGCCTTGTGTCAGGTCGAAGGCAGGCACCATTTGTCGATTTGCGGGTATCGGTGATGCCTTACGAAGCAAAGGTTCAATATCGATGTCCTCGTGCCCCTGCTTTAGGTTCAATTCGATCACCTCATCCTCTGCCAGGCTCGCCAATGTCACGATAAAGCTACTGGTGCTGCCATGAGTCCAGGTAATAAAATCGGCCCTTGATGCACCGTTCTTGGCGATGGCTTGCCTGCCAGGAATGCGGAAACCTGGTGCCGCTAAGTCTACAATTGTGCTTTGATTCAACTTAACAAACCCAATCCATTCTCGACCGTTTCTGGGAAAGTCCCGCTGCCCCAAAAATGGCTCGGATGAAGACTGCAAGCTCACCTTTAGGGTCGTGCTTTGCGGATCGCCTGCCACATTGAGGGTATTGATCACCGCACCATTTTTGATCAGTTCAATTCGCTCAATACCAGAAGTGCCCTGAACCCAGCCCCTGACCGCGCGGCTTTTAGATGAGCCGATACGTCTGCCGGGCTGACCACCGTTCACCGTGGCATATAAGACCATGCGATTGCCTGTCGTGGCGTAGGTCGCTCGTTGCCGAAGTGCGCTGGAAATATCTTGGCCTTCATCCACGACCACTGCTGTGAGTGCTGATCGTGGGCTCGGTCCAATTGGCGGCAAACTGCTCGAAGCGGAGCCCGTTACGCCTAAACGAAAACCCGCCTGGAAAAAGCGATTGGCGTACCATTCAAACACCGAATCACCGCTGACGATCTCGACCAACTGCAAACGCGAAGCATCCACACTACGAATATCGACAGGTACAAATGGTAAAGCCACCTGAGGCGCATTCGGTAGATCACGCCAGTAGGTTTTACCGTTCCAACCACCTAAAACTAAACGCGAACCACCTTCACGCAAACCACCATCCCGGATCCAGTGACTGTTCTGCGGCAAACCTTGCCAAAGTCGCGGCAGCAAGAGATTGTCATGAATGGATGGCTGGCTGAAGTCTAAGGTGTGTGATTGCGAATCCAGGGAACGCAAATCTGCCCAGAGTACCTGCCGTCCGCCGGACTGCACAACAATAGGGTTGGATTGTCCTCGGGTGCCACCGCCACCGGTACGTACCTCGATAAAGTGGGCACCAGGCTCTGAAAATTGAATACCCTCGACCAATGAAACGGCACCCGCGGGTTTTAGCTGCTGCGAGAATTGACCATCGACAATGACATCTAAGGTGGGTAGTGAGTCGGCCAGCGAATTGGAAACTGAATTACCAAACTGGTCTTGTAAGATGACCTTAACGGCAACACTCTCTGCACGGCCCAACCTCGAAGGCGCAATCACTGCGATAGTCGCCAGTCGGCCGGGACCTACTGACAGTTCCACCTGAGGCGCAGCAAACCATTGCTGGTTCGTCCTAGTCGTAAAAAATACGGGTAAGAAAAATGGCCCTGCTTTTCCCGGCAGCACTACATTAGAAAGTTCAAACGTGACTTGTTCACCAACTTCCAGAGCGCTACCGGAAACTTCGAAAGCCGTCACCGCACGGCCATGCACAAGGCCGCCAAAAGGACCTTTAAGCTCAGTCACAATCGGCATCAGGTCTGTTGCAAGCCCGGCCTCTAGACTCGACCGAATGTAGTTTTCGGCTTGCGGATTAGAGGACTGCAGTATGATACCGTCTTGCCAGTGAGTCGCCAGTAGTAATCGTCCGCCAGGTTCAATGGTCGTGCCAACTCGATAGCTAACCTGGATTGAACGACGACTCCCTGCGACCAGAGGCTCATTAGAGTAGGCCGCCCGGCCTAACTTCTGAGGTTCTCGTTCAAGCCAATTCAGCCACGTGACATAATGATCTAGTGCTTCTGCTGGCGCGGTTTTGATACCGAAAACCAGGTCTGCGGGGACTGTCTCTAGTTGATTCAGACGGGCAATCAGTGCAGACCGCTCTGCCGCATATAGCGGTGAACCCAGCCCGGTTAACAGCAGAGCCAAGAGAAGAAAATTTCGGATCACTAGGTGCTAGCGCGCAGGAAGGCCATAAGGCCACCGGTGGGTACATCGCCTGGCGCGCCCAGTTCTACATCAATGCTCAAGTTACTTTCGCTGTTACCCGGAATCATGAGTGCATTCACTTTGGCGTCATTCAAGGCTTTCGCGAATGCCTGGGCTTGCAAGGTTGAACCTTCGTTATTAGGCGCATACAGCAGCGCAAAACTCGGTATTTGCTTATCCTTTTCAACATGGTAGATCGGTGAAGCCTGCAACTGCACTGAGACTTCGTCGCCAAACACTAAACGATGTTGACGCCGCTGTACAAAAGAGCCAAGTTCTTTATGGACTCGAGGAATGTCATAGCTAAGGCTATCGATCGCGACAACGGCCTTAATATCTTTTAGTGAGAGCCCCTGGCCTTTGAGGTAGCGCCCATCTGTGCCAATCAATGATGCCAGATGCCCACCCGATTCATGCCCCATCAACACGAGTCGCGACTCGTCGAACCCGTAACTTTTAGCGTTCTTACGCACCCAGAGTATGGCTGCCACAACGTCTTCTAGCTGATCAAATAACTGGTAGTCCCAGCGTAAACGATAATTGATGCTGACCAGCGCAAACCCATTAGGAACAAAATAATCTGCTTTGTTGTTGATGCCAGATTTGTCACCAAAGGCCCAGCCGCCGCCGTGCAGATAGATGATGACCGGGCGCTTTTCTAAACCTTTTTTAGCGCTAGCTGGCCAATAGACATCCAGAGTTTGTAGCTCATGATCGGGCCCACTGGCATCGGAACCATAAAAAACGTTCAGTTGCGATTGAATTGGGGATGCAGAAACAGGTGCAGAAGCAGGCGCTCTCGCGGCCAACGTCTGACTGGCCATCACCAGTAGTACAAAACTTACTAAGAATCGAGTCAACACAATTTCCCCGTTTGTGCTGCCTATTTAAGCGATTCCGACAGCTAAAGGCAACATTCTGATACATACATTCAAGATCTGACCCTATAGTACCGTTTTGGTATAGATTAAGTTGTTGGAATTTGTAAGTTTCTACCTCTTTCCTCCAGCCATAAAAAAGGGGCCATTTAGGCCCCTTGCTTGACTTCCAGTTCGAGCTATTGGTACTTCTTCAGCTCTTCGCGGGCAATCACTCGACGATGCACTTCGTCGGGCCCGTCAGCCAGACGTAAGGTTCGCTGGCCAGTCCACATCGCTGCAAGAGGGGTATCTTGAGATATGCCGGTTGCGCCGAACATTTGGATCGCGGCATCAATCACTTTTAGAGTCATATTGGGTACTGAGACTTTAATAGCAGAGATGTACTTACGCGCCTCTTTGTTACCGATGGTATCCATCATATAGGCTGCCTTCAGTACCGCTAAACGGCACATATCAATTTCGATTCTGCTGTTAGCAATAATGTCATAGTTGCCGCCCAATTCTGCCAGAGGCTTACCGAACGCTGTTCTTGATAACGCACGAGTGCACATCAACTCGAGTGCACGTTCGGCAACACCAATAGAACGCATACAATGGTGAATACGTCCTGGTCCAAGCCGACCCTGAGAAATTTCAAAGCCGCGACCTTCACCGAGAATGATGTTTTCTTTTGGTACACGAACATTGGTAAAACTAATATGCATATGACCATGCGGCGCATCGTCTTTACCAAATACATACATCGGGCGAATGATCTTGACGCCTTCTGCAGCGATTGGTACCAGAATCTGCGACTGGCGCAGATGCTTGGGTGCATCAGGATTCGTGACAACCATGGTAATCATGATTTTGCAACGTGAATCACCGGCACCAGAGATGTAGTGCTTCTCACCGTTAATCAGCCATTCATCGCCATCTAGTACAGCGGATGTGGCAATATTGGTGGCATCAGAAGAGGCTACACCAGGCTCGGTCATGGCGAAGGCTGAACGAATCTTACCCTCTAGCAGTGGTGCCAACCATTCTTTCTTTTGTGCCTCTGAGCCATATCGCTCGAGGACTTCCATGTTGCCGGTATCAGGCGCAGCACAGTTAAAAATCTCGGACGCCATGTGGTTGCGCGCCATGACTTCTGCTAGGTGAGCGTATTCAAGGTTAGAAACTCCCGCACCGCCCTGACTTTCTGGCAGGAAGAAGTTCCACAATCCAGCCTCGCGAGCTTTATCTTTCAGGCCATCCATGATTTCAAGCTGACGATCATTTAACACCCATCGATCACCGATATCGATGTTGTCGTGATATTCTTGGGAAACCGGGTCAATATGGGTACGAACAAATTGATCAATCTTGTCCCGAATGGGAATCAATCGTTCTGGGATATCTAGGTCCATCATAAGTTGTTGTCCTCAATTCTTATAGGTGCGTCTTAAAAGGTGCTGCATAAAAGTGCTGCATATTTGGTACTGCTATTGTCATTCGTTCTGGACGGGTTGATGCTGGTAGCAGATACATTCCCAGAAATGCCAGAGCAGCAATACTACCCTTTACAACCATGGAAACCAGTGACCATGGGATTGGCTTATAAAGGGATATGGAGCGGGCGAATTCTGCGTCATTGTGGCACGGTAAACATTGAAAATCAGGCTGTCCTGCAGCATCTCGATCCGCTAACGACGCGTGTGGCAAAGAAAATCAAGTCATCGCCACTCGTTTCGATGGGTTCATGCAGCCTAAACTGGAGCATCTTCGGCACAACATCGGCAGAGCCAACTTAAAGGCCCAACTTGAACAGACGGCGTCGAAACTGTATACCGTCCCTTCTTACAGATTGGATTTCAACCGACTATGACTTCATTCGTTGCATTCTCTGGTAGCACCCGCCAGGACTCGTTTAACCAAAAGGTCGCCACCCTACTCGCGACTCAAATTGAAGCACTTGGCGAATCCGTCGAGACCATCAATCTGGGCGACTTCGATATGCCCCTCTATAACGGCGATCTTGAGTCTGAGTCGGGCCTTCCAGAGGCTGCTATCAGGTTGAAAGTGAAATTGGCTGATGCCGGCGGATTAATCATTGCCTGCCCGGAATACAACGGCTTTATGCCGCCCGTGCTTATTAACGCAATCGATTGGTGCACACGATCCTCTAGGGCTTCCGTTGATCTCAACTGCTTTATGAATAAGCCCATTTTTATCGCCGGTGCGTCTCCGGGTCCTGGTGGCGGTGGCCGGGCTGCCAATCATCTAAAAACCATGCTGTCTGGCATTGGCGCTTATGTAAGTCCATTTCCGCTAACCGTCCCTGCCGCCTTTAATGCCTTTGACGAGACGGGTCGTTTCTCAGACGAGAGCATGAATGAGCGCGCAGCCAACATGATGATCGGGTTTGTGCAGTTTAGTCAGAAGCTTATCGCCTAGCGCTTGTTACCGATTACCCCCGGGTTTCCCCTGAAGCACCGGACAACGATTGGTGACCAGGTTTTCTCAAGTCAGTCTGTAACGATTACATCAGCGAATTGTCACAAGGGTTATGAAAGAAAATAGCAGTGACTCTGGTCATATGGACATGCAACGAAAACAAGCCCAGTACGAAAACCTGGTGAAGGCCTATAGCGGTTGGCTGTACCGTTACGCTTATTGGCTCTGCGGTGAGAAAGCTACCTCAGAAGACCTGGTTCAGGAGACGTTTCTGCGAGCCTGGCGGTTTCTGGACTCACTAAAAGAAGAGGGTTCAGCCAAAAGTTGGCTAACCACGATTTTGCGTCGCGAAAACGCCCGACGATTCGAGCGTAAGCAATTTCAATACTCAGACGTTGAAATGGACACCATCAGCAGTGAACGCCAGGATTTCGATACCCGGCCAGAAGTGCTAGCGCTTCGCAATGCGATGCATAAGTTGCCCGCTAAATATCGAGAGCCCTTGGTCTTGCAGGTAATAGAAGGCTACAACCTGGAAGAAATTGCCGCGATGTTTGATATACCTCGCAATACGGTCGCCACTCGATTACATAGAGCCCGACAAAAACTCAGGAAGTTTTTGGAAGGTGAAGAGGAGCAGTTATCCATAGATGAATTGCATTGAATTTCGACATCTAATTTTAACGGAGCCTTCTGCGAAGCCGAGCGACGCGGAGGCCCATCTAGAGACCTGTGCCCAGTGCACGCGTTTCAAACAGGAAATCCTTGATCTGGATAGTGATATAGAAAAAGCGCTCTCCATAGACGTGCCTGAAGGCCTTGCGGCCAGAATATTGCTGAACCAGTCGCTCAAACAATCACCGCGCTTTCAGACCCGGTGGGTTCAATTTGCAATGGCGGCCTCTTTTCTGGCAGCAGCAATTTTTGGCGCCACGTTACTGACGATCGAAGAAACCCATGACAGTGCTGAAGCCCTACTCGTACATGCCAATCACCAATCCCATGAGTTCTCTGGTGGTGACCATCAACCCATCAGCAACCAAGACCTGGAGGTCATGATGGCGCAACTGCAGCTAACGGCGTCAATAGACAACGTCGTGTACGCTGCGATTTGCCCCATCGATGGAGAAAGTGCTGCGCACCTGGTCATTAAGGATGGCGATGATCAATACACCGTTATGTTGTTGCCAGAACACTCACCCAGCAAAATGTACACGGTAGATGACAAACTCTGGCGTGGCTATATTAGTCCGCACCCTGCTGGCGCCCTGGCGGTTCTAGCAGCAACCAAAGATATAAATGCTGTGGCACGGATCAGAGAGGTGACCGACAAATTACAATCCGCGATTTATCTCTCGGCTGAGATTTAAAAAGGCGCGGTCAGCGGACTTAAGCCCTGACGTAACCCTTGTCACATCGTAGAATGCCAGCCATGAAGCAATACACATTTTTGGCCAGCAAGACCAAAGGCACCGTCAGCGCTATCCATCAAACCGCGCAAAACCCTATTGCAAGATTCGTGATGGGCCACGGCGCCGGCGCCAATATGTCCCATGCGCATATGCAGAGTCTGGCGGATACGCTGGCGGACAACGGGATCGAAACACTACGTTATCACTTTCCCTTTATGGAAGCCGGCGGTGGTCGAGTCGACAACCTGCCAATTTGCCTCGACACCATTGAAAATGCGTTAGCGCTTTCGGCAAACTTACCATCAGAATCACCAAAAGGGTTGCCCACGTTCCTTTGTGGTCATTCATTTGGTGGCCGTATGAGTTCGCACTTTGCTGCTGAAAAACGACCTGAAATAGCGGGTATTGTTTACTTCTCCTTTCCGCTACATCCCAGCAAAAAACCCGATACAAAACGCGCGACACACCTCATAGACATTCAAATACCACAGCTATTTGTTTCCGGCAGCCGGGACACACTCGCAGAGATGGAACTACTTGCACCTATTGTACAATCGTTACCTAACGCAACGCTGTATGAGATCGAAACCGCGGACCATAGCTTCAAGATTCTCAAGCGTACGCGGCAATCTACAGATGATGTCTACAAAGAAGCGGCCCGAATCGTTAAAGATTTTGTTCAGGCCTGCCTCTAGCGCAGTAAATGCATCGGCAAGTCCAAGCCTTCTACTGCAAACCCTCTAATCCAAGCCAGGCACAGGAAAACTTTCGCAGAAAGCTTCAACATCCGCCTTGATTGACTTTAGCTTTGCCTCATCATCATGGTGGGTTAAGCAATCGACAATCCAATCGCCAAGCTGCTCCATATCACTTTCAACCATGCCTCGAGCGGTTGCAGCAGGCGTGCCGATACGAATACCACTGGGTCGAAGCGGTGGGTTTGGATCATCAGGGATAATCTGTTTGTTGGTGGTGATTGAGGCCTTATCCAGTGTCTCTTCAGCAACACGACCATCCAGACCGTAACTGATGTCCGTATTCACGACCATCATGTGATTGTCAGTGCCACCGGTGACCAGTGACGCTTGGCGGTCCATCAAAACACGCGCGAGGGTCTTGGAGTTTTTCAACACCTGCTCGGCGTACTGCTTGAATTCGTCGGTTTGGGCCTTGAGCAAAGTAATTGCAATAGCTGCCACGGCGTTCATGTGCGGACCACCCTGCAAACCAGGGAACACAGACTTATCGATTCTCTTGGCAAATTCTTTCTTGCACAAGATCATGCCACCGCGAGGCCCACGTAGGCTTTTGTGCGTCGTGGTGGTGACAATATCGAAACCATCATCAAACGGATTTCGCATCGCACCGCCGGCGACCAGACCGCCAAAGTGCGAGGCGTCCGTCATGGTAATGGCGCCAACTTCATCGGCAATGGACTTGAATGCCGCGTAATCCATATCTCTTGGATAAGAAGTGTAACCCGCCAGGATCATCTTCGGCTTGTGCTTGATGGCGTCTGCGCGGATTTTGTCAAAGTCGATGGAGCCATCCACCGGGTTGGTCACATAACGAATAAAATTAAACAGCTTGCCCATGTGCGAAACAGGCGCGCCGTGCGTCAAGTGACCACCATGGGACAGGTCCATGGCCAGAATGGTATCACCAGGCTCTAACAAACCCAGATACGCCGCCTGGTTCATTGCCGAGCCAGACAAAGGTTGCACGTTGGCGTGTTCACAACGGAAGACTTCCTTGGCGCGATCTCTCGCCAAATTCTCAATTTGGTCGGTAAATTCCTGACCGCCATAGTAACGGCGACCGGGATAGCCTTCGGAATATTTATTGGTGAAGACACTGCCCAGTGCCGCAAGTACTTCTGGAAAGGTGTAGTTTTCAGACGGAATCAGTTCGATACCGGACTTCTGTCGTTGCTCCTCACCTTTAAGTGCAGCGTATATGGCAGGATCATTTTGTTCGAGGAATTCAAGATTAGTTGTCACAGGGCTATCTCCAAAAGAGTTAAGTTGAGCGCCCAGGCGAACGGCATTTATCTAAACGTTCCACACTTCCTGATGGTTGTTTCCATCTAACCGCTGGTTGCAGCCGGTCTTGTCGCCAGTCATGTGGAGCCCGAATTTTAACTGCGCAGCACCGCAAATGAAACACAACCCAAAGAATTAGCTGAAATCTTGATGCCATCCTGCAAACCATTCATGCTCCTATGTTATAAAGCTCAAGTAGGTCTTTAAGTAGACCTTCAAGTAGACAATAGGGAAACACCATGGAAGAAGTACGCAAACTCTCGGACGGACAACGATTCAGACAAGCAGGCACCCGCCATGGCCTGGCGGCCCTTGCGCTCATTCTGGCCTGGGCCGCAGCCGATAGCTGGTACTTGGCCACCGGACTGTTTTTAGCGAATACCTTGAGTGTCATCACTGCACTGGTCGTCGGCGCCTGGCTATCCAGCATTTTTCATGAATGGGGTCACTTTGCCGGCGCGAGATTAGCAAAGTCTTACTCACCGATCGTGCCCGACGTTCGCGGTATCTTTATGTTTGGTTTTAACCACGCGAAAAACTCACGCAATCAGTTTCTTTCGCTAAGCCTAGGTGGGTCTGTCGCTAACTGGGGGTTGGTGTTGCTGGTGTTCTTTTTTGTGCCACTCGACAACCCTGGCCGCGCCGCCCTCCTCGCCATGGTATTTGCGAAAGCTATTAGCGTTGCGGTCTTTGAGTGGCCGATTGTCTCCCGGGTGATGAATGGCGCAGATTCTGAGGCCGCCATTGAAGAGCAATTGAATAACGGCTCTGGGGATCGAGGCACAGTGCTTGGCTATTTGTCAGGCGCCATCGTCTGGTTCGTCGCGATGTAACCACTGGCTAAGCCTTTTTTAGGCTGACCTGCTCGATGATGCTCTGACACATATCCTGGGGACTGGCGGTGATATCCAATGCCGTGGCGCATTTTTTCAATGCTATCTTCGGCATGAAAATCGTCGGCATCGTGGAATATCCGGCCAAACTTATCTGCCAACAGTTTCTCGACAGTGGACTTACCACAGCCACTTACGCCACACACAACCATAATCATGAGTCTGTCACAGCCCGCGGGTATCCATGCCTTTACGAATCAAGATAGGTCTCAATTCGCGAAATGCTGCTGGCGTCAGGCTAAGCGGAATACGGGGATACAAGTGATGAACTGCGTGATACTGCATGCCCATGGAGCCTATGTTCCCCAGCATACTTTTGAACGGCAGCGTGTCCTTATAGCGACCCTGATGCTCTGCCGGCTGGTGGGGCATCCAACTCAAGTAGCAGTTCATATAGGTAATGGTGATTTGCTTCGGTAACCAGCACAGCAACGCCGCTTCGATTGCATGACCCGTCCAGGCCATGGTGAAAAGTACGCCCAGATAAATCACGTTGTAGACCAGAGCATCTAACATGATATACGACTTACCTGTTCGGACTAGGACTTCAAGGATAAGCAGCATTATCTTTTGACAAGGCATCGCAAACAGCCCTTCATATCGTCATTGAATCAGCCGCGCAAGTGGCAGGCCGCTGTCCAGGCACCAATCTTTCGCTACTCACACCCTTTACAACGTCAGTACCGTTCGGTTGCGCCATGTTGATTAGCAACGGGCTGATGGGCTTTGATGTTGAAGCAGGCATTGAAGATCAAGAAAAGCTGATTTCAGACTTGATCAATTTAGCCGTGCCAGACTGAGGCGCGAATAGGTTGAATTGCCTAAGCCCATTCATGTTTCGGCATTTGCAATGCGGCAATCAACCCAACAATACCCATCACGCTCGCCAACAGGAATACCAGGGCGAACGAGCCGCTCACGTCGGCGATAAATCCGCCAATGGGCGGTGAAATAGTTTGAGCCACGCCAAACGCTAGCGTGGCTGCAGAAAAACTCGGCCCGAAATCCTCAGCCCTGGTGTTCTCCACCACGTATAAGGTCATCAGCGACGGAATCCCGCCAAACAGAAAACCCAGCCCGATACAGGCGAAGAGTGTTGGCGTTGGAATCCCGGTTAGAACCACACCAATAAAAACAGGCCAGAGGCTGAATGCGATAACCGTGGCCCAACGAGAGCCAATTCTCTGGGCAACGGTAATCAGTAATGGACCGCCGAAGATCATTGCGAAACCCATCAGTGTAAAGGCGAATGCAGCGTCGCCGCTGCTCCAGGCGCTATCGTCTTCGAGCCTGGTGGTTAAGAAGCCAAGCACCAACAGATACATAAACCCAAAGGTTGAATACGCGCAGATCATAGGCACCCACCCTTGCATCCGTTTGAGCGCACCAAAACCACCGAACCCAGCGCCACCCGAAGGCGTTGCCTGTTCGTGACGAACCACGATCAGAATTGCGACTAGCACGACAAGACCGATACTCGCCTGAACCTGGTACACGCTAGACCATGCCTGATCACCCATGCTTGATCGCAACGAGCCACTCAGCACGCTCACGAAAGCCACGCCAAGCCCTATGCCAGAACCTACTAGTCCCACAGCAAGACCACGGCGTGCTGCGGGTAAGGCATGCGATGCGATAATCGGCGCCGGGATCCAAACACAAGCACCGCCAATGCCCGCAACAAACAGCGCCATTGCCAACATCAAAGGAGAATCTGCCAGACCCGCAAACAGTAATCCCAGAATTGCCAGCACAAGACCAAGGCGCAGCACTGATAGGAGTCGAAATCGGCTCGTCGCCCAGGCCACAAACATCGTGCCTAGCAGGTACGCTCCAACATTGGCCCCGCCAACAATCCCCGCCAGAGTATTTGAAATACCCATGTCATCACGGACAGCAGGCAGTAATAACCCATAACTGAAGCGACCAAACGACTGGGCCACTGCTGCTCCCAGGGCAATCAGTAGTACTGTCGTCCAACCAAAACGAAACCGCTGTGATGCCACATTATCTGGTTGAGAGGTATTTTCTGGGGGCTTTGATGGCGAGTTCACAGGAGAGCTCAATGAGAAGTTGACTTATACGTCTTCATATAGGGCGCTGCAATAACGAGCTTGGATCTCGGTATTCCTCGTAAAATATGCACCGATGTTGAGGTTTGGCTTCTAGCTCACCGGGGTTTATCATCATGTCATTCTCCGATCATCGAAAGGCCAGCCATGAAAATCGATATCCAATACTGCGCGCAGTGAAACTATAAGCCCGAGGCGGACAGTCTGTCTGCTGAGCTTGCGTCATTCAACGCAGAAATTGTCTTGCATCCTGAAGGTAAAGGCATCTTTGATGTAACTCTTGATGGGAAGCTTATTTACTCGAAGTATAAGACAGGGAGATTCCCATCAGCCGGCGAAGTTGCAGCGTTGGTTGGGCGCGCCTGATCGAGTTTAACACGGTATCCGACCTACTAATGCTAAACTCAATGGTTACCTACTCTGCAAAGCCCCTAAAAAGCCCCTGGATATGAACAGGTCAGGGATAAACGGGTCCGGCACATCGCTGGCAGTCATGTCACTACTGCTTTAGCATCGACAACAACTCATCTTTTAGATGTAGTCTGGCCTTTTTACGCGCTTCGAGATGATTATCGCTGGTGTTCTCTGCGCCGGTTTCGATGCGATGAACCTCGTGATCAACTTCGTGGTATTGCTCAAACAATTTGGCAAAACGCGCATTGCACATTTTCAAGGTGTGAATCTGTTCACGGTACTCAGGGAGTTCATGAACCAGGTCATGCTTTTGCAACATTTCTAAACTCTCTTGCTAAATAATCAATTGACTGACGAACTCATTGTCACCCAAGTTTCATTCATTAACCTTGATCCATATCAGTGGATTGAAAGATTGCATAGCGTTCTATACAAGGCGACCGGTGACCCGGCAATTTCCTTGTCGATTGTTATGCAGTTTGGCGCGTCGATGGAAGATGAGAAGAAGCTCCACCCTGGCTAAATAAGACCTCAGCATAACAACGCACCCAAGAATTAGTGATATTAAAATAGCCTTACCAATCGCCCAGGATATGATGAACAGCATGTACCATCTACGAAACGACGGGTATTAAGGAACCCGCGGAAACCAACCTTTGGTGGCTGACCGACTCATCCATCAGACCACATTTCCTGGACTCATCATCTGCTCCAGCTAGATACAATTTTCCTGGTTCCAAAACAGTCGCCACTGCGCAGACATCACCACAACAACCACACCCGCTCATGTACGTAGTAAATCCCCATCTTCAAAAAGAACTCAATACCGCCAATCGTAATCGCTGTCACAATCTCACCGGTCACAAAGTAAGCAATGAGAGCCGTCGTCAAGGTCGCGATAATGCGCCAGGAAAATGCTTTCAGAATACTCCGCAGATGGGATTCTTTTTTGCTTGGATTGGCTATTGCGTTAGCGGCTGCATGGCTGTCTTTTACAGCGTCGCTGATATTCTCAATCACACCGCTCATATGAATTTCAAAATCTGTTCAACACACTCGGCCACGGACTGATCGTTGGTGTTTAGCTCTAACTCTGCCGCGAAGGGCGCTTGATACTCGCTATCGATGCCCGTGAAGTTCGGTAGATCGCCGCGTCTGGCTTTTTTGTAAAGCCCTTTGGGGTCTCTTTGCTCAGCAATCTCAAGCGGCGTGTCCACGTAGACCTCAAAAAAATCGCCATCTTCAAACATACTGCGCGCCATATCACGCTCGGATCTAAAAGGTGAGATAAACGCGGTTAACACGACGATACCAGCATCCACCATCAACTTGGCCACCTCGGCGATACGGCGAATATTTTCAACTCGATCGGCATCGGTAAAGCCGAGGTCTTTGTTCAGTCCGTGACGCACGTTGTCGCCGTCCAATATGTAGGTTCGGATACCCTGGCTGTGCAAAACCTGCTCCAGCGCATTGGCGATGGTTGATTTCCCAGAACCACTTAAACCGGTGAACCACAGCACGCGGCCTTTATGACCGTTGAGGCGTTCACGGGCAGCCTTGTCCACCACCAGTGACTGCTTGTGCACGTTCTGAGCACGACGCAACGCGAAGTTGATCATGCCCGCGGCAACCGTTGCATGACTGTAGCGATCCACTAGCACGAACGCGCCTAACTGCTTGCAGTCTTTATAAGCTTCAAAAGGAATGGGCTTATCCAGGTTCAGCGTCACCTCACCAATCTCGTTTAACTCAAAAGAGCGAGAGGAAATATGCTCGAAGGTATTAATGTTGTACTTATATTTGATGTCGGTGATGGTGGCGTTAACGCGCACACCACCAATCAGCAACCAGTAGGATCGGCCCACAAAGCCCTCCTCCTGATCCATCCAGACCAGGGTCGTGGCAAACTGATCGGAGACTTCACAAGGGTCATCCGCCGCCACCAGTAAATCACCACGAGAAACGTCGATCTCTCTGTCTAATGTAATCGTCACTGCCTGATCTGTCAGGGCGCGGGGCAAACTCTTGTCATACAGCACAACTTCCGCCACGTTGGCCATTTGACCCGATGGCAAGGCTCGAACAGCTTGGCCCGGTGCGATATCACCAGAGACGACCGTCCCAGAGAAGCCGCGGAAGTCTGAGTTAGGTCGATTCACCCACTGCACAGGAAAGCGGAAAGATTGTTGCTCACTCTCGCGATGGGTCTCGATGGTTTCTAAAAAGCCTAAAAGTGTTGGACCTTTATACCAATCGGTTTTTTGGCTGCGCTCAATCACATTGTCACCTTTCAGAGCACTTAAGGGGATGGCAGTCACTGAGACAAAATGGAGTTGCGCGCGGAACGTCTCATATTCGGCAACGATCTCTTCAAACCGAGCTTCCTTGAAGTCCACCAGATCCATTTTGTTCACGGCGAGCACCACATGCTTGATGCCGAGCAACGAAGCAATAAATGAATGCCTGCGAGTTTGCGTCAGCACGCCTTGCGAGGCATCGAGCAAAATGACCGCGACATCCGCAGTAGATGCTCCCGTTACCATATTACGAGTGTACTGCTCATGCCCTGGCGTATCCGCCACGATAAATTTACGCCGGTCGGTATGAAAAAACCGGTAAGCAACATCGATGGTGATGCCCTGCTCCCGTTCTGCCGCGAGGCCATCCAATAACAACGCAAAGTCGATGTCACCGCCCTGGGTGCCCATCTTGCGCGAGTCATTTTTAAGGGTTGCGACCTGATCTTCAAAGATCTGTTGAGCTTCATACAACATCCGCCCAATCAGCGTGGACTTACCATCGTCAACACTACCGCAGGTGATAAATCGCAACAGATCCAGGCTGGCTTGTTGCGCCAGGTACTCTTCCACACGTACTTCAGTTTCGGTGAGTTCTGCTGGTGCGTTCATTAGAAGTACCCCTCCTGTTTTTTCTTCTCCATAGAACCGGAGGAGTCTGAATCAATCGCCCTTCCCTGGCGTTCGCTGGTTTTACTTTGGAGTAACTCGAGGACTATAGACGCCAGATCATCGGCCTCGCTTTCAACTGCGCCCGTGAGCGGATAGCAACCCAGGGTGCGGAATCTGACTTTTTTGATCTTCACTTCCTCGCCGTCAAAGAGTTTGAGGCGATCATCGTCGACCATCATGATCAGCCCGTCTCGCTCGACCACCGGGCGTTCTGCTGCATAGTAAAGCGGGACAATCGGAATCTGCTCACGGTAGATGTATTGCCAGATGTCGAGTTCCGTCCAGCTGGACAGCGGAAAGACACGAACGCTCTCGCCCTTACTCTTATAACCGTTGTAAACGTTCCATAGTTCTGGTCGTTGGCTCTTTGGCTCCCAGCGATGGGTTGCCGTTCTAAAAGAGAACACGCGTTCTTTGGCCCGGCTTTTTTCTTCATCACGCCGTGCGCCACCAAAGGCAACATCAAACTGATGATGATCGAGAGCTTGCTTGAGACCTTGAGTTTTCATCACATCCGTATGCATCGCACTGCCGTGGTCAAAAGGATTCATGTTTTTCTCAATACCTTCTGGATTGATATGAGTGATTAATTCCATGCCGCTGTCCTGCGCCATGTAGTTGCGGAACTCGTACATCTCCTGAAACTTCCAACGCGTATCAATATGCATGAGAGGGAATGGCGGAGGACTAGGATAAAAAGCTTTTTTAGCCAGATGCAGCATCACCGCTGAGTCTTTGCCAACGGAATACAGCATCACGGGATTTTCTGCCTGCGCCATGACCTCACGCATAATATGGATGCTTTCGGCTTCTAAGCGGTCTAGATGGGTCAGATGATCTTTGGCATCAGGCGTTTGACGGTTCGGTAAGGTCTTGAGTCGCATAACAGGTTGATAAGCCAGTGTACCCAGCAGCAGCTTTTTGCCGCCGACGTTATTCAGCATATGCGTACCCTTTTGATCGGCAAGCAGGCGCAACAAACCGGTAATGTCCCCATGAGGTAACATCAGCGCGGGCTTTTCTTCTACCAAAGCAAAAAGTGCTGCTTCAACGACTGTCGTTTCAAGATTATCCAAATAGACCCAGCGTCGACCCAGGCGTCCGTCGTTGCCCATCAGCACAAAGCCGTCCTGAAAGGGTTGCACTTGAACGACTAAGACCGTGTGGCGCTTTTTCTTGGCTACATTTAATAGAGAAGCCATTACCACTTGCTTCGGGGCACGGTCTCGCTCGTCACGGACATCCTCGGTAGGAAGTGCGTCTGGCAAAAAGCCCGCATGCTCAAGTGCTCGCTCAGTGGTACGAAGCGATTGATCTGGAACATTGTCTAAGATTGCGGCATGGACTACCTGGGTATCCCAGGCTTGTAGCGCGCCAGCGCCATCATGACGGTTGGTGAGAACGAGGTTAGGTAGGTTCATAAGATTGCAAACGATTGTCGTAAAACGTAATTATAACCAATATTTATCGTTTTAATCAAAATTATCTTTTAATAAATCTGTATTGAGCGATATTATTACATTTCACGACGCCCAAGGGGTTTTGATAAGGCTTTTGACTGTGATGCTTGCCTGGGCAAGGATTTAGCAGCGTGATAACAACGGCCAGAGAATCACCCTGGAAAGTCTTAGGCCAATTCAATCCGAATAAAGCCCCCCTGCGGGTTTCGAGCGACTGCATAGATACCATTTACTGCGGTCGGAGCGATGCCGCCGTATAGATGAGGAAAGAGTTCTGAGTCTGTTGTGTCGAGAGCACCATCTTGATTCCCGACGTTCGCCGCAGGTTCAAACTTCACAATGACGCCAGTGGCCGCGAGACTAGCCTCCGTCATCGCCAGACAGACCCAGTCTCCCTCACTTGCCTGATAGAAGTGATTCGCGACCTCTAACAGCCTGTCTGGGTTGCCGGTGCCATGGGTAAAGCCGTCTTGCTCGTAGGTGGGTGGGTAGTAAATGGCCGCACTATCGACGACCTGCTCCCAGGCGGATCGTAATGCCAGATGATAGATATTATCCAAGGTTGCTCGCTCTCATTTTGAATCAAAGTGTAAACTGGATTGCAAGTCACGCATACTTCCTAAGAAGCTTTAAGTCTCAAGAGTATTAACATCACCTTGAGGCTAACGGTCGGTCCGGCCAGCAGCTGGCCTATGAGGCATCCTCCTCCGTCTCCCCTAACGTCGAGCGCCCCGACCAGTTATTGGTCACGGTAGTGGCAATCCCTCGTTTCGGGGTTAACAACGAATAAAGTACCGGCACACAGACTAATGTGAGAAACGTGGATGTGGTCAAGCCACCAATCACGACCACAGCCAACCCTTTAAACATCGAGTTACCAATGGCCAATGGCATTAGCCCCACTATACTGGTGATGGACGTCAGTACAATCGGCATAAAGCGGTTAACACCTGCGCGGCTGGCAATTTCCGTCAGGTTCTCATCTGGCGTGGCACGTCTCAGCTGATTAACTTCATCCACCAGCAGAATACTATTGTTAATCACGATCCCCATCAAACTCGTTAGATCAATAAACGCTAGAAAGGAAACCGGCTGGTTAGTTACCCACAACATGATAAACGCGCCGATAAAACTGAGCGGTATTGCCACCAGAATAATAATAGGCTGCAGCAGCGATTTAAACTGCAGCACAAAGATCGCCAGTACGACTAAGGCGACCAAACCGAGATTAGGACCTGCACCAGAAAAGGCTTTTTCGGTGTTCGCGACTTCACCGCGGATATCGAATGAATAACCTTCAGGAAATTCGTAAGCCGCGACGATGTCAGTAACGTCCAGGGTGAGCCTGGGAATAGAATAGTAAGGTTCAGCTGTGATACCAATTTTCAGTTCAGGCTGAAACATATCATGACGTATATCGAACTCATCCTCGGCAAAACCGTACTCCACCACCTGACTGAGTGGTATCTGTTTACCGGATGACGAGGTGGCAAACACGCGATCAAAAATGGCAAATGGATCATCTACGTTGGCATCGGCTCGGAGCATGATAGGAAATTCATTTCCACTCTCGCCCCGGTACTTGTCTACTTCTGCACCGAATGTGAGCAATACCAGCATTTGATCCACTTGCGTGCGACTGACACCGACGGCGTTGGCCACTCGTTCACGAAATTTGATATCTACCGCGTACCAGCGAGAACCGGCTGGATTATCGATGTACACAATTCCCGCGATTTCTTGTTTCTTAAAATACTCATCAAATGTTCGCCCCTTCTTCTCTAACAGATTCTATTCGAGGCCCTGATATATGTATTTGGACGTCCGAGAAACCAGGTTCGCCACCCAGCAGCATAGGCGACGCCAAGATATTCGCGTCAGCAACACGCTCAGCCATGCTGGCATTGATGCGACTGGTCAACACTGTGATCTCATCGCTATCTCGAAAATAAACTGTGCAAAAAAGCGTGGCACTGCTTCTTCCCGGGCTCGCATTCTGCGGGCCGGTGTGGACAAAGGGGAAGCCACCGCCAACGACGGTCCCGCAGTGCTTTACGGTCGGCTCTAACGCTGTCACTTCACGAACTTCTCTGCCCAGTTCATCAACAAAATCACGACTGCGGTCATTAGGCGCCTTGATTTTGATCGAGAAAAATAGATCTTCTGAATCGGGAAAAACAATGACTTCCAGTCTTGAGGCTAAGAACCCCGTCACTGCAAGTAACGCCAGTATAGAAAACAGCAGTTGAAAAGGATGTTTGATGAGATGGCGTACCAGCGACACATAGTGCTTATCCCGGACCGGGACCAAATAGCCAAGAAAGCTCGGTAGGTTGGGCAGCGACCCTATCGTCTTACGCGTACCAAATCGGGATAGCATCATGGTACCCAACACAATCGCAGACACGAGCGATGCACCAAGACACAACCAAATTGTCGCGACCATCGAGTGGAGGGACAGTCCGGTGGATGATGTCAGCAGGAAGAATGGCGCAAACGCTAACGCGGTGGTTGCGGTTGCCGATAGTGATGGTGACATGACTGAAGAGGCGCCATCGACAGCAGCATCGAGGCTGCTCATATTGCGATAGGTTTCATTCTTGTAAACATTTGTTGCGGTATTGGATACAACGGCGACCACAAAGGAGACCATGATATCGATGGGACCTTGCTTGGCGACGGTTACTTCTGTGTCATCCGGCAGATCTGCCATGATGTTGTTGAGCTTCGAGTTGATATCGACTTACTCGTCATCGATATCCACACCGTAGGCATACTCCATCAGTATCATCGCTCGACTGTTGGAAATATTCGACTCGAAACGATTCAGCTCGCGGGTGGTTTCAAGTTTCTCCTCAATCGGGTTGATCACCCGTTGCTAAAGTTCGCGGGCAGAAGCACCGGGCAACGCCACATTGATAATCAATGTGGGCATTTCAACGGTGGGTAACTGGGAGATTCTTAAATTGGGCAGATTCGTCAGAGCGGCCAGGACGATGACAAACACGAACAGAATGGTAAACAATCGGTTAGTGACGACAAATTCGACAAAGTTGCGCATCAGAGAATATGCACCGGAGAATCATCACGCAAACTCTACTGGCCTCGGATGACAACACGGCTGCCGGTGCCCTTAGGTCGCATCGCTCTAAATTCAACTTCGCCTGCTCGTAGGCAATGCGCGAAGCCCCAAATGTGTCTGCGCAATCTCCAGCTGCGCCGCTTGAATCAAGCACTCACTAACGAGCTTCTCAAATCGCTCCAGCTGCCGTGTCGCCTGATCATAGTCCAAGCGGGTCTTTTCAACCGTGTCGGTTGCATCGCGTTTCTCGAACTCTGCCCCTTCTGACCATGAAAACTCCCAATTCGGCCATCGATGCGAAACGACAGGTCTTCGATTTTGGGCGCCAGCGCACCATAGGTGCTCACGGTCCGGACGATCGTGCGATGCTCAGCAGCCGCTACTCTTACTGGGTGGCCGTGATTTTCATTGGCGGCGAGAGTGCCATTAGTCATGGCCAGAAAGAAGGTGGTACTCAGCAAATAGAATGGAACACGGAAACTGCAGTGCGTGAGTAGTGTCATCTAAGAGGTGATTTCTTATTTTTTTGTAATATATCAAAGGCATCGTTGTGTGTCTGATTACTCTGGAGAGAGACCTTTTCACTTCAGCGTTCGGTGAATCTCTAGAAATTCAGATTCCCGCAACATTTTGGACCGTTGTCCGTAATACCTCAATCGGACCATACCGAGGAAATACTGGTCAAATTTTGACCGCTCGATTTTGGTGCTTGCGCATACGCTCTAGCGCAACGCGACCTATTGATTTACCACAGTTTTCGTCAGTACTCTATTCTGTATACTGCGACCCATGGCGGTAAGGGCTTTCTAAATTGATTTACGTGGTAGACGACGACCCTCAGATGCGAGAAGTTATTACCCTCATGCTTAAGCGTGAAAATCTGGTATGCCAAGTATTTACGTCCGCAACCGCTTTTTTAGCCCTGGATAATCATCAACCCAATGCTTGCCTTGTCCTGGATAATCACATGCCTGGTCTTTCAGGACTTCAGTTACAGGCGGAGTTGGCTCGGCGCGAGGTTCGAATCCCCATAGTCTTCATGAGCGGTGATAGCCGAGCAGCCGATATCGTCACGGCAGTCAAAGGTGGTGCTTATCAATTTCTGCAAAAGCCATTTAGGCGAGTTCAACTCATCGGCAGCATTGAAGAGGCCATCAACGAACAAAAAGATTTAGATGACTCATTGATCAAACAAGCGCAACGAGAACAAAAATTAGCGAGCCTTACCCCTAGAGAAATCCAGCTTCTGGCCCTGTTGTGTTTGGGGCATTCAAACAAATCAGTTTCCAAGGAACTGGGAATCTCGAATAGCACGGTCGAATTTCACAGGGCCAACCTCAACAGCAAGCTGGGGACAAAAACATTAGCAGAATTGATTCTATTATATCGAGATATACGCATTCCCAAAGACACAACTAGCTAGTCCACTGATTGGCCAGGTCTCCGTTTCTGAACACCATTTAATCCGTCCAATTACCATTTTGTTCCACCTCAAACCAATTCATCGCAATCCGTTTTGACTCTCGCCCCCGGTCTGTATGCTCAACCCATCCAACCTTAGACAGCAACAAAGAGATCAATGAAATGCGTCAATTACTCCAAACAACACTCCTTTTGATCGCGACAATATTCGCCTCCTACCTTTCAGCAGAAACGCTGACGGTGGTAATCGACAATGTAGAAACCGCAGACGGCTTTGTTATGCTGCGGATTCTTCAAGGCGAAGCCGAATTCAAAGGTGAACGCGAAGCAATCACATCGATTCAGCAGCGAGCCGTAGAAGGCTCGATCACTTTCTCTGTTTCCAATCTTCCTGACGGAGAATATGCTATCCAAGTCATGCACGACCGAAACGGTAATGGCAAACTCGACAGCAACTTCGTCGGCATACCCAGCGAACCCTGGGCGTTCTCCAACAACGCCACTGGCAATATGGGTCCACCCAAATGGGACGAAGTTAAATTTGCACTGACAGGTGAAGCGACACAATCCATCCATTTTAACCACTAGGGGACTGCCCATGAAGCTTAATCGCCGCAAGTTCCTCAGCGCCAGTAGTTCAGCGTTAGCGCTCGCAGCGCTTCCGTATGGCTTAGGCGCAGGCATGCACGCTAGTGCAAAGACTGAAGACTGGTCTGTCATGTTCCAGACAGCCCTTCGAGAAAAACCCTGGCTCTCAGGTTATCAATCGGTTGCAAGCGAGCAGTTCAATGCCGACGCCACCATCACTGGGAAATGGCCGGCGGCGCTTCTAGGAACCCTATACCGCAACGGTCCCGCTCAACATGAGGTGGGCGGTTTCCGCTATCACCACTGGTTTGATGGTGATGGCATGATGCACGCTTATCATTTGTCACCAAACGGCGTTCAGCACCAGGCCAAAATAATCGAAACAAGAAAATACCAGGCAGAAAAACGCTCTGGCCGAGCGATGTACCCGACACTTGGCTCTGTACCTCCGAACCCTGCTGCAGTGACCAGTCCCGATGTCATGAATGTAGCCAATATCAGCGTGCTACCCCATCATGGAAAATTAATGGCGTTATGGGAAGCGGGCTCGCCCTGGGAAATCGACCCGGAGACGCTCGACGCGAAAGGCGCTTATAGCTTTTCCGATAATACCCGGGGTGTACCCTTCTCTGCACATCCCAGAATCGAACCCGATGGCACTCTGTGGAATTTTGGCTATCTGTCTGGCGCTAATCTACTGGTGCTCTGGCACATCGACGCAAAGGGCAAGGTCATCAAGATGGGCAAGATCATGTCGGACCCTATAAGTATGCCTCACGACTTCGTCGTCACTGAAAAACACATTGTCATCATGATGCCGCCATTCAATTATTCGCACCCAGAGCGCCCATCGGCTTTTCTTGATTCCCATGACTGGCACGGCGATCAAGCAAGCCGGATTCTGGTCGTTGACAAAAGTGATTTCTCAAACTACCGGTGGTTGGAGTTACCCAGTCAGTGGATCTTTCACTATGGTAACGCCTGGGAGGATCAGAACGGCGTGATCTATTTTGACGCTGCAAGAGCAAAAGACCCAGGCATCATGACCCATGGTTTCCGCGATATCATGAAGGGCATTGGGCTAACCGAGCATGTCACGCAGCACTATCAATATCGCCTGGATACCAAAAAGTGGACCATCAGCGAACAACCGCTCATGAGCGCCGAGATTCACTCTGAGTTTCCGGTGATTGACCCGCGGGTGAGTACCAAACGGTATCGGCGTCTGGTCATGATGACATCCAAGCACAACAACATGCCCTTGCATGGGCAATTAAACGAAGTCAGTCGTTTTGATCTAGACTCCGGTAAACTCGTCAGCTATCGATATCCAGACACGCAAATCCCGGAAGAGCACTTGTTTGTGCCGAAACCGAATAGTGCGCTGGAAACCACTGGCTGGATTGTTGGCACTGCTCATGACTGGCATCGACAATTAACCATTTTAAACGTTTTTGATGTCGAGGCGCTAGATGCTGGCCCGATCGCCACTGCGAAACTGCCCTACGCAATGCCATTAGGACTACATGGAAAATTTGTCCAACATTAAAAATTTAACCGAGAGATACAGCGAGGTTGTGGGCTTTATCTACACCACGCTGTTTTGTGTGGCAATCGCTTGCCTGTTGTATTTTTTGGGTATCGCCGAACCATTTAGTGAAACGCTAGTGATTTCGATCGCCATTGGCTGGACGGTTCGCGGTACCTTATTTTTGTTCAGCACTTTCTTACAACGGTGGCTACCAGCTTCTATAGCCGCAGTTCTGTTAACCGGCTTTGGTACGGCCCTGGGTCTGGTTGTTGCCGGTATGCTAAACGATGGGGAACCCTTTGCTTATCTCGGCGATAATTATGCAACCATGATTTTGGGTATATTTTTCGCCGCAATCGGCTTTGTCATTTTTGAGGCCCAGCATAGATTGGTCATTGCAGAAGCCGCTCTCGCTAAATCTGATCTGATCCGCCAGAATCAGGAGCAAGCATTACTCGCCACTGAGCTAAAACTATTGCAGGCGCAGATCGAACCACACTTTCTCTTCAACACTCTGTCGAATGTCGTGAGCCTAATTCACATCGACCCTGACGCGGCAGAGAAGACGCTGCTTAATTTCACTACCCTATTACGCTCTTCACTCAATCGAACTCGCGATGCATCGGTCACATTCGGCGAAGAATTAATTATCGTCAAAGCGTATCTCGAAATTCAAGCGATCAGAATGCCGAACCGCCTGAGCTATCACTTTGATCCACCACAGGCTGAATTGCCTGCAAATCTACTCAACTGGTATTTACCACCCCTACTCCTTCAACCCATTGTTGAGAATGCCATTAAGCACGGCATCGACCCGTGTGAGAATGGTGGCGAGATCACTATTACAATGCACATTGTCGACGACAGTTTAGTGATTGAAGTCATCGACACAGGCATGGGCTTAGGAACGGGGACGGAGACGGAGACGGGGATGAGCATTGACTCCACTCAAGCGCAGAAAAGCACCGGCACTGGTTTGAATAATGTGCGCGGTCGTCTGCAAACACTCTACGGCGATGCAGCTTCATTGACCGTATCTGAAAACACGCCCAAAGGCTTTCGGGTCAAATTGGTAATACCGACATCTGTGTCATGAAAATCACAGCGATCATTGTCGATGACGAGCCTCTACTCGCTGAATATTTGCGGGCCAAATTACAAAAACAGTGGCCTGAATTAACGATTGTTGGCATCGCGCATAATGGTCGAAGTGCCCTAACCTTGGCTGCTGCAGAACAACCGGACATCGCTTTTCTTGACATACACATGCCGGGTTTAAGTGGCTTACAAGTGGCTGAAAATTTGCCCGCCAAAACGAAAATTGTGTTTGTTACCGCGTTTGACCAGCACGCGATAGAAGCGTTCCAGCGAGCGGCTGTCGATTACTTATTAAAGCCTGTCATGGCGGAACGGCTGCAATACACCATCGATCGACTCAAGCACGCACCGGCTATTCAGCCAGACCTTCTCGTGAGTCTTATTCAAGATCTTACTCAAGATCTAAGCAGAGAATCAAAGCGCTATTTACAGTGGCTACGTGCGGGGATCGGCGACACCACAACACTCGTGTCTGAAGCCGACGTTGTGTATTTGAAATCAGATCACAAATACACAGAGATTTTCACCCAACAAAAATCCTATGTCGTGCGGCGTTCGATCAAAGAACTAGAGGAGGAATTGGACCCGAATCAATTCTGGAGAATCCATCGCGGCACAATGGTTAGGGTTGATCAGATCATCCAAGCCAAACGAGACCTGCGAGGACGATACACCATCAGCCTAAGAGATCGATCTGAAGAACTTCTCTGTAGTCAGAGCTACGGACACTTGTTTAAGCAGATGTAGCGTCTCAACAGCGAACTTCTAAAGTATCTAACTTACCAAAGATTGATCAGTGTCAATGTTAATGCATTCTTTCTGAGTAGCAGTGGACCGGGCCAGATAGGTTTCTTACACTGTTTTTTGTCACTCAATCATCAGGAAGGTTATGACGGAGGAACAAAAGCCTCAACCGCCAACGCCAGGCACAAAACCGCACCCGTTTGATGGGCATGCGTTGATGTGGCTGGTTTGGGCCTTTCTACTGTATTACCTGTTCACAGACCTGAACCAAACCAAGCCGATTCTGATCCCTTATTCTCAGTTTAAGCAGGAAGTCACCCTGAAAAAGGTCGACTCCGTTACCTTTAAACTAGACGAGATTCTCGGCAAATATCATGGAGATACGGCAGACGACCCCGCCGCCTTCCGAACCATTATTCCAGCCATTGCCGATAATAATTTATTGCCATTGCTAGAGGACAACAACGTCACTCTGATAGCGCTGTCGCAGGCAGAACCAAAATGGCTGCAGGTACTGATCGGTGTCATTCCCTGGTTGTTGATCATGGCCTTTCTCATTTACTCCAGTCGTATGATGCAACAACGTATGGGAGGCGGCAGCGGAGGTCTATTCGGTTTCTCAAAATCGAACGCAAAACTTTTCGAAGGCACAGAAAACACGGTCAGCTACGATGATGTCGCCGGTGTCGAGGGCGCTAAACAAGACCTGCAAGAAATTATCGACTTTCTGAAGCAACCAGAAAAATTCCGTTCCCTCGGGGCCAAGATGCCGAGAGGAATATTGCTGATGGGCCCTCCCGGTACCGGTAAAACATTACTTGCCAGGGCAACGGCCTTCGAAGCCAATGTGCCGTTTTTCAGCATCAGCGGCTCAGAGTTTATTGAGATGTATGTGGGTGTAGGTGCCTCTCGGGTACGCGATATGTTTAAAGAAGCGAGAAAGCGCGCACCAGCGCTGATCTTTATTGATGAAATCGACTCTGTCGGTCGAACCCGTGGCACCGGGCTCGGGGGCGGCAACGACGAGCGCGAACAAACACTGAACCAGGTGCTCGCGGAAATGGATGGTTTTTTAGGGGACGAAGCTGTTGTGGTTCTCGCTGCCACCAATCGGCCCGATGTTCTAGACCCTGCACTCCTTCGCCCGGGCCGATTTGACCGCAAGGTCATGCTCGAATTACCCCAACAAGGTGCGCGGCTCGACATCCTCATAGTGCATTCTAGACAGGTACCTTTATCGTCGGACGTCGATTTAACCGAAGTCGCCAGAATGACCGTGGGCTTCTCCGGTGCTGACCTCGCCAATCTTATCAACGAGTCTGCACTGCTCGCCGCAAGGGAATCAATGACAGAGGTGAACCGTGAACATTTCAACAAAGCGCACGACAAGGTGATGATGGGCAGCGAACGTAAGGATCTGCTCAACCCTACCGAGCGCAAGCGCACGGCCGTCCACGAAAGCGGCCACGCAATACTGGCGCTCAAACTCCCCGACACCGACCCTTTGCGGCAGGTATCCATCATTCCCCGCGGCATGGCACTAGGAACGACAGAACAATTGCCTGAAGAAGACCGCCACAATTACGCGCAACCTTATGTCGAGACGCGATTGGCTGGGATGCTCGGTGGACGCTGCGCAGAAAAACTGATTCTAGGTGATGTCAGCTCGGGCGCTGCGAACGATCTTGAGCAAGCCACCCGACTGGCGAAGATGATGGTCACTCAGTGGGGTATGAGCGATGTTGTTGGCCCGGTGCATTTTCACACAGGAACCGAGCACCCGTTTCTGGGCTACGAGTTGACTCAGGAAAAGGACTTCAGTGAGGCAACGGCGAGAGAAATCGATGAAGAAGTTCGGCGCATTATCAATGAGGCCGAGCAACGTGCTATCACCACATTAACGACATATCAAAATCAACTTGGACGACTCGTCACAGAGCTGCTCGAAAAAGAGACACTCGACAAAAGCGCGATTGATCAACTATTGATGCCTACAGAATAAAAGTTAGGAGTAAAGGTTAGCGGTTTCAGGCGATACCGGGGCTGACATTATGCCCGCCATTGTATCTTGGAGATTGGCAATAAACCGCTCACCTTCATGACCACCAAGCCCACCACTCGGTCCAGCCTGGTGAGACATCGTTAGCGCGACAAATCTTAGGGTACTTTCCAGTCGCGCCAGAAACATCGCTTCTGGCATTTCCCCAACCAGGCGGTGTAAGTGATCTAGTAGAAATGTCACGCCTTCGCTTGAAGCATTATCGAAGGCCATTTGAATCGGCCTAGACGATTGTGTGATCCAAGTGCCAAACCCCCGGACGTAGTTGCGGAAACCTTTATCTTTGCGGGCCAAAGTATAGGAAGGCATGACCATGAGCCGGCAAATATCCCGCAAATCCGGTACCTGACCTTTCAGGTAAGGCTGCAGTAACGCCTCTCGAAGCGCACGAACTTCTGCGTTTCTTTGCTGATGGATCGCGTCAAGCAAACCGTCTCTATTTTGAAAGTGGTACTGCAAAGCAGATTCGTTTTTCTGCTCAGCTTCCAACACGATTGCTCGCACGGTCACGTTCTCAATACCGTCTTGAGCAATCAACAGCTCAGCGGCACGCATCAGTCGCTCGCGGGTCACGTCACCCCGTTTCCTGCGAGCTTCAGTCACGGCATGACCACGATTGAATCTTGGTTGGCGGGCAGTTCGAAGGTCATGGGGTTTCTAATTCTCATTCTCCCTGAGTATCGTGCTGGCATCGGTTTAAAGTGCCGCAATAAGCTTTCGGTGTTGCTCAAGCTAGTTGGCATTGAGATCTAACGGTTCACTGACGGCTCATTTCGCTGGCGGCGTTGGCTCGTTCAGCCTCGATTGCATCACGCGACAGCAGTTGGACCACGACCTCGTGAAGAGTACCCTCGAACGGGAACGGACCGACATAACGCTGTGACACAGCCGAGCCGTGGTCGTAGCCGACACTCGGGCCAACCGACGACATCATCGTCATGAACAACGGTAACTCGGTCGGTTCGTTCACTGCACCGTCGACGCTCAAAGCGATGGTGCCCGTCTTGCCACTGGTTCGGCGGACATGCACGCCGAGCTCGCTGATGCCGATAGGGACATTGATATCGGACTCGACAATGAGATGATCGTCGAAAGCGTTGTAATCGACGACAAGCTTGTCGTTCTGCACGAAAATCGACACGCCCGAGTTCTCTGTGCCCGTTGCGTACAGCACGCCCTGCTGGCCCGCAACCCGGGTAGCTCTCGCCGTGAGGTCGAACGATGTGCCGCCCAGTGACACCGAGGCCTGCCCAGGCATCGGCGACATCGGCGGACGATAGACGTAGCGCTTATCAACCGGATGCGGCGAATGGTCGCGGAAGCGGCTGCCGAACAGCTCGATCATACGATCGTCGAGCGGCAGTACACCGTGCGTGTCAGCTTCCTGCCACCACAGATCAATCAGCTCGACGAGCTTCTCAGGGTGCGCGCCTGCAAGGTCGTTGCACTCCGACCAGTCGTTGCTGAGGTGATAGAGCTCCCAGGTTTCAGCGTCGTAGTCGGCACCCTTGTTGTGCTTGCACACGGCCTTCCATAGCGACGTCTGGTCGCCGGCAATCAAGGCCCGACTGCCGGCCATCTCAAAGTACTGTACCGTGTTAGCCGTCGGTGCCGACGCATCAGCCAGCGCATTGGTAAACGATCGGCCGGTGACCGGCAACTGCTCGAGGCCCTTGTAAACCGTTGGTGCAGTGACCCCGACTATCTCGTATATCGTCGGCACGATGTCGGAGACGTTGACAAACTGGTTGCGCAGCGTCCCAGGCTCAGCAATGCCCGGCGCGCTGACGATCATCGGCACATGGACACCACCTTCGTGGGTGTTCTGCTTGTACCATTTGAACGGCGCGTTGCCGGCCTGTGCCCAGCCCCACGGGTAGTTGGTATGGCTGTGCGGACCGCCGATGTCGTCGATCTGATCGATCGTCTGGTCCGCCGTCTCAAAAATTCCGTTGAAGAACTTCATCTCGTGCATGACACCAAACGGGCCACCCTCCTGAGAGGCGCCGTTATCGGCGAGGACCACGACCACAGTGTTGTCGAGTTCGCCCATGTCACGCAGGCCTTCAACGAGACGACCGATCTGGTCGTCGGTGTGATCGAGGAACGCAGCGAATGCTTCCTGCAGCCGGCAGTTGAAGCGCTGTTGGTTCTCCGACAGGTCATCCCATGCATCAACCCCGGGATTGCGGGGTGCTAGTTTGGTGCCTGGCGGGATGACGCCGAGCTCGAGTTGCCGAACGAACCAGCGCTCGCGGATGACGTCCCAACCCTCGTCGTACTTACCTCGATACTTGTCCATATACGCCTGTGGTGCCTGGTGTGGCGCATGCGTAGCGCCAAAGGGTATATAGGCAAAGAACGGTCGGTCGGGCCGAACACCCTTGCTGTCGCTGATCATCTTCATCAGCTGGTCTATCATGTCTTCGCTGATGTGGTAGCCATCTTTGGCCGATTGCGGCTGATCGATCATGTGGTTGTCGCACACCAACGCGGGGTGGAACTGGTCTGTCTCGCCCTCAAGGAACCCGTAAAACCGGTCAAAACCCCGAGCCAGTGGCCATTGCTCGAATGGGCCCGCCGCTGAACATTGCTCCATCGGAGCGAGATGCCACTTACCCACGCAGAACGTCGCGTATCCCTCGTCGCGCAGTACTTCGGCGATCGTGGCCGCGTGGTTGCTGATATGGCCCAGCTGACTCGGAAAGCCGGTGCGAAAGTTCGACACGGAGCGCATGCCGACCGCGTGCTGAGACCGGCCGGTGAGTAACGAGGCGCGCGTCGGCGAACACAACGGCGTGACATGAAAGTTGGTGAACTGCGCACCGACGGCTGCAAGCGCGTCAATATTCGGTGTATCGATGTCGGAGCCATAGCAACCGAACTGCGCAAAGCCTGTGTCATCGAGCAGGACGACCACGACGTTCGGCGCGTCATCACCAGGGTGCGGTGGCTCATCGAACCACGACTCTGAGTCGGTGATCGTCTTGCCGATTTTTCCTTCGAAACGTGATGCGCGTGTCATGTGCTTGTCTCCAGTGTGTATCGAGTGTGTCGAAACTGTCGTGTGCTGTTTTCTACTTACGGGTCTCTAGTTACTGGGTAAAAACGATTGGACCTTTACCAGCGGGCAGCTCGAAGGTCATGCCGTCATTGGCAATCAGGGTGCTACTTGAGAGCCCGCGCTGCCAAATTCGCATAAGCAATCCATTCACGGGCGTCGGCACGAGATGATAAAGTACGAGTTGTTTGACACCGGCCTGCTCGCTCATGATTTCCAGCTTTTGCATGTCCGCATGGTAATCCATCACATCAGTCATCACCTGCGCGACACGATCGCGTCCGGCTTCCTGAGTGACATCGATCATGGCGAGCAACGCTCCTTTTGATAACGCATCATGAATCAAGAGGTCAACGCCCTGCGCCACTTCAAACGTTCTGTCGGTCGCAATTGAATCACCACTAATCACGACAGAACGTCCCTTGTAGTCAATGCGGTAACCCATCGCTGGTTTAATAGGATCGTGCACGACTGTAAAAGCGGTGATGGTAAGGCCGCGATCTTCTAACACAACACCAGATTCGATTTCTTCATAATGCAGTACACCTAATTCAAGCGGCATCAAATCTGCACCGTGATGCCCCATTCGGTAACCACGATCCAACTCGTAAGCCAAGTTTAATCCGCGAGCTACCTTATCCACTCCCACAGGGCCAATGATGTTAAGGGGTGCTGGGCGACCCACAACCCAGGAACTCAAATTGATGGCGGGTATATCCGAAATATGATCCGAATGAAAATGGGTGAGAAATACCCCGTCGAGTCTTTCGGTCGGTAACCCACTACGCAGAACCTGGGCCGCTGAACCGGCGCCGACATCAAATAGATAAAAGTGCTCCGGCGTCACAACAGCAATACAAGCCTGTGCCCGATCAGCAGCATTGCCTAACGGTGAAGCACTACCGCAAACATAAATACGAAGATTGTCTGACTCGCCGAAACTGACACCCAGTGCCAGCGGCGCCACTTGTCTAAATATGCGATCTTGCACCGCCGGTACCTGGTAGAGGATAACTCCTAAGATGACCACCAGTGCAGTCACGAGCAATCCTGCTTTACGAAATTTCATGTTCGAATCCCCTTACTTCGATTGATAATTTCAACCCCGACTCGCCAAATACGATCCTGCCCCCAACAACTCATGGGCTCATCTAGACTGCCGCCGCTGACCCGAAAGCTTGGCACGCCCCAGAGGCCCGCTTGATTCATTGCATTGATGTTATCTTCAAGCTGACCCTGCCAGTCTGCGTCATAGTCTATAAGTGATGGATCGAATTCGGCGCGCCGACACACCTCATGCAGACCACTCTCTTGCCAAATAGGTAGCCCTTCTGCAAACGTCGCCTTGAGGTACTCAGTGACGAATGCCAATCCAAGCCCTGCCTTTTCCGCCGCGGCATAAGCTGCGAACGCTCGCTTGACCGGCTCACCAAAGGGGTCCGCCATAGGACCAAGCTTGACGCCGTAGTAACGCGCTTCCCTCGCGGCATCCGAAATGATGTATCGCTGTTTCGCAAACGGTGCGGGTACACCACGCATCATCATTGGCATCACCGGCCGCATTTGAAACCTCACTCCAGTGTTTTTCACCAGGTCTAACACCCGCTGATGGCCGATCGCCGTATAAGGGCTTCGCAGTGATGGGAAATATTCCAGCAAGACTGTGCTAGCGTCTACGGGCTCTGCATGCTCTACATCTAAAACAGGAACAGGCATAGGGCAAACGAAATCACCTGCTCCATAACCTTCTTCTTGAAGGCGCTGTTCTAACAAGTGCAATCGATCAACACCCCAGAACCATTCACCCTCGAAATAGAACATGCCACCATTATAGTGCCCCAGTCGTTTTCGCATTTGAGTACCCATATTAAGTTGGGCGCTAGACGAGCTCGGTGGGCCTTTTTCAATACTCCCCTGCCACAAAGCCTCGCCGATCTGGATAGCTTCCGTCGCAAACTCTTCACGTTTAAGGACGCGCACTAGCCGACCATTGGCAATGGCTACTGCCTCTTGGTCTGGCTCAGCGGTCGGCGCAAATTCGGTATCAAAGAATGGCGCAATCAACTCAGCGTCGCGTCTCGCCCAGCTGTCAAATCGACTGGTATCACCTTTGTAAGGATCTTCTGGCGCCCTGGCTAGATGGACGACAAAAGCTAAGGAGTACTTTGCGCGCAGCTTGTCTAGCTTCTGCGCCGCCAGATGGCTGTATGGGTCATTCACCTGATGGAAATAAAAAACACGCGGCTGCTCAACGCGAAATCGGCGTAAGTAGCTGGCCTTGGCTTTTTGAAAGTTATGCAATCGCTCGGATGACAAAACATTCATCGCGGTTGATCGAAGTCGAGATTTAAGTGACATAAATTTTTGGTTGGCCGATATTCATGATTGCGTTATAGTCTGCCAACTTAATTAATGGATGTCATTAGTTAGATGGCAAGCACCTAATAAATGATGGAGCGACCCACCATGGCAATACTCCTACGTGCAGGATTCATCTGCGCAATACTCTCTAGTCTGGCTTGCCTACCGGCAGTGGCAACCGAGGTGGCTGCAGTCCCGATTCAGTTGACTGATAGCACTTCACAAAAAGCACCTAACATTGTCTTACTGCTTGCCGATGACCTGGGCTTTTCAGATATTGGCGCCTTTGGTAGTGAAGTCTCAACCCCCAATATCGATGCACTGGCGGCACGCGGCGTAATGTTTACCAACTACCACACTGCGTCTAGCTGCGCCCCCACGCGTGCCATGCTAATGACGGGCATCTCCAGTCATCGAGCGGGACTTGGCAATATGCCCGAATCACTTCCTCCTGAAGCGCAAGGTGTTGCAGAATATTCCGGCCATCTACTCAGGGGAATTCCGACCGTCGCGGATCGCTTAAGCGAGCGGGGTTACCGCACTTATATGGCCGGTAAATGGCATCTTGGTAAAGAGCCGGATACCTTGCCCTCGGCAAGAGGCTTTGATCGAACATTTATCCTTGCGGATACAGGCGCAGATAATTGGGAGCAACGGCCTTATCTGCCGATGTACGATAAAGCAAACTGGTACGCCGATGGCCAGCCGACTACTTTGCCCGATGATTTTTACTCCTCTAAAACCCTTGTTGATAAAACGATTGAATTTATTGATGAGGATACTGATACAGATATTGACTCACCCTTTTTCGCCTATGTGGCTTTTCAGGCAGTTCACATTCCCGTTCAGGCACCAAAAGAATTTACAGACAAATATCTGGACACCTACACAGAAGGCTGGAGCGAACTTCGCAAACAACGTTATCAGGGCGCAATAGATGCGGGCGTCATCCAGGCAGGGTTAACGCTAGAAGAAATGAACACCACCGCCGATTGGGATGCACTGACAGAAGCTGAGAAGCGCTATGAAGCTAAATCCATGGCGGTGTACGCCGGGATGATAGAAGCAATGGATTTCCATATCGGTAGGCTCATCGAACACCTCAAAGCAACCGGGCAATTCGACAATACGGTTTTTGTCTTCACCTCAGATAATGGCGCCGAGCCAAGTGATCCGCTTGATCTAGATGCCAACCCTCTAGGAGGGCGCTACTTTAAAAATTGGCTAAAAAACACGGGCTACTCAACCCAATATGAAACGCTGGGTGAGAAAGGCTCCTACAATATGATTGGACCAAGCTTTGCAAGCGCGGCTGTCTCTCCCCTGTCTTTTTATAAATTCTTCAATGGTGAAGGCGGCATGCGAGTACCGCTTATTATCGCTGGTCCTGCTGTCAGTCGCGCGCTTGCACGCCCCGAGCAGGCCAACAACCCGCGCCCCATCAGTGAGGCCTTTACCTTTGTCACTGACCTCGTGCCGACCATGCTCGGCATTGCTAACGCCGAACCCATCGCCATGGCTGAGGGCAAATCTCTTATTCCCATTATCAGCGGCGCAGCAGATCGTGTTCGAAACGATTCAGATACCGTTGGCTTTGAACTTGGCGGCAACATGGCGTTCTTTCAGGGCGACTACAAACTGATCCGCAATCGTGGCCCAGTCGGGGATAACGAATGGCACCTATACAACATTCAGCAGGACCCAACCGAAAGCACTGATCTAAGAGCAGAATTACCGGAACGCTTTGCCACTATGCAAGCAGGCTACCAACAGTACGCGCTCGATCATGGCGTATTGGAAATGCCTGAAAATTACGATCAGCGCAAACAACTGACAATCAATGCGACCTCGCGAATACTTAAAGTCGCCACACCTTTTCTTGTTCTGGGTAGCGCTATTTTTATCCTGCTTCTCATTCTGGGCATACGCTATCGGAGGCACCGTCATGTTTAAAGTCTATTCTATCCTCATCATGCTATCGGCATTAATGGTAACGGCTAGTGCCGGCGCAGAAACCCTGCTCATTCCCGGCGGGACGTTTCAAATGGGCTCAAATAAAGGTATGCCAAATGAACGTCCGGTTCACGAGGTGAAAGTCGCAAGCTTCAAGCTCGATATTTCTCCGGTCTCGGTTGGCACTTTTGAAGCCTGGTTAGATAAGAGCGGATACAAAACTGAGGCAGAAAAATTTGGCAATTCGGCGGTGTTCGATATGGATACCGGCCGCTGGAACATGGTCACCGATGCGAATTGGCAATACCCGATGGGTCCTGATCAGCAAAAAGCACAAGTTGATCATCCTGTTACCCATGTCAGTTGGCACGATGCACAGCAGTATTGTGAAGCTGCCGGTGGGCGCCTACCTAAAGAGGCTGAATTTGAGTATGCCGGCAAGGGCGCTGGGCAGTATGGCAATCCGGTTTACGCGTTTGGCGACAAGGTTGTGAAAGACGGCGATTTTCTCGTCAATGTTTATAACGGCAAGTTCCCGTTTAAAAACACCGGCGCCGACGGTTACCTCTACACCGCCCCCATTGGTAAAACCGGTATTACCCCGCTGGGTCTAACCGACATGGCGGGCAATGTCTGGGAGTGGTCCGGGGATTGGTATGGCCCCTATAATGGCACCTCTAACGGTACTTCTAACGGTACTTCGGAAAAAACAGAAAAGGCGCTTCGGGGTGGTTCTTTCCTATGTGATCAAGAGGTTTGCCACGGTTTTCGAACCACTGGTAGAACCCACTCCACGCCTGATTCTAGCCACGTCCATACGGGGTTTCGCTGTGCTTACGATCTCATGCCAGCGGCTACATCAATTACTTCGACCACACCCAATATAGAAACACTGGACTGAGAGGCGTAATGAATAAGCTCATTGGGTTTTTGATTGTGGTCGCTATCGCTGTAGCTATCGCTCTAACTATGGCCTGGCAGAATCGAGTTGATCTTTTAGTATGGGGATTGCCGATCGTGAGGCAGACGCTGTCGCCCATACGCGAGAACGTCCCGACCACCTGGCCCGCTGGACCGGCCGTGGCTGCCACGCCGACCAATGATCGCCCACCGAACATCATCCTGATTCTGACCGACGACATGGGCTTCAACGACGTGTCACTGTATAACGGCGGCGCCGGGGACGGCAGCGTGATGACCCCCAACATTGATGCCATCGCAAAAAATGGCGTCAAATTCAATAACGGTTACGCGGCCAATGCAGTCTGTGCGCCGTCCCGCGCTTCTATAATGACCGGCCGTTATTCCACCCGGTTTGGTTTTGAGTTCACACCCTTCTTCAAGATAGGCGCACAAATATTCAGTTGGATGGAGGAACAAAATCCCGGCGCACTGCCCACATTCGTCGATCTTGAGACTGCTGAGGCATTGCCGGACATGAGCAAACTCGGTATGCCAACAGAAGAAATTACCATTGCTGAAGTGCTGAAAGACGCGGGTTATTACACGGCCCACATTGGCAAATGGCACCTCGGTGCCACCAACGGCATGCGACCTGAGGATCAAGGTTTCGATGACAGTCTTTATATGGCGGGCACACTCTATTTACCTGAGGATCATCCTGATGTTGTGAACTCCAAACTCGATTCATCCGTCGAACAGATGGTCTGGGCAACAGCAGAATATGCTGCGCAGTGGAATGGTGGCAAAAAGTTTCAGCCGGACGGTTACGTGACAGACTATTACTCCAATGAAGCAGTGAAAGTCATCGAGGCAAATCGCAACCAGCCATTTTTTCTTTATCTCGCCCATTGGGGTATCCACAATCCTATTCAGGCGTTGAAATCAGACTACGACGCATTCTCGCAAATCGAAGACCCAAATTTACGTACTTACTCTGCCATGATCTACGCACTCGACAGAGGAATCGGACAGGTAATGAATGCCCTTGAAGCGAACGGTATTGCGGACAATACCGTAATTGTACTAACGAGTGACAACGGTGGCGCCGCCTATATTGAGCTAAGCGATATCAACAAACCTTATCGAGGTTGGAAGCTAAATCATTTTGAGGGCGGTATACACGTACCTTTTATGGCCAGTTGGCCAAACCAGATCCCTGCGGGCACAGAGATCAACACGCCGATCCATCACATCGACTTGTTTCATACGCTAGTCGGTGCGGCAGGCGCATCGATCCCAACGGATCGAAAGCTCGATGGTATGAATTTTATACCTAGACTCACCGGTGAGGTTGAAGCATTACCGGCACGCAACCTGTTCTGGCGAGAGGGGCATCACCAGTCTGTGCTAAGTGATGGCTGGAAGTTGATTCGAGCCGAAAGCCCGACAGAGCCCTGGCTGTTTCGTCTGTCGCATGATCCCACTGAACAGAATAACGTAGCCAGCGAACACCCAGAGAAGGTCAAAGCGCTAGAAGCACTGCTCGCTGTGCACAACGCGGAGCAAGCAACGCCGATGTGGCCAAGCATTTTGAATGCACCACAGTTTATCGATAAACATAGCGGTCAAACCTATGAACCAGGGGATGAATATATTTATTGGCCTAACTAACCGTTTATTGAACTAACAATTCTTATAAGAAAAGGGATTAACCATGGATTTCGTCAGAACGCCGGACGACCGATTCGCCAACTTAGAGGGATACCCTTTTCAACCGCATTACGTCGAGATCAACGATGGCGATGGCGGTAGCTTACGCATGCACTATCTTGATGAGGGACCCGCGATGGGCGAGTTGATTCTCTGTCTGCATGGTCAACCCACCTGGTCCTATTTGTATCGGAAAATGATTCCGATCTTAACCAGCGCGGGCTACCGAGTGATTGCACCAGACCTCGTTGGTTTTGGACGATCGGATAAGCCTACCCAGCGAAGCGACTATAGCTATGCCAGTCATGTTGCGTGGCTCGACCAGTTCGTTAACACGCTCGACCTAAAGCAAATCACTTTGATGTGTCAGGATTGGGGCGGTCTCATCGGCCTGCGCGTACTCACCCAAAATACGGATCGATTCGCCCGTGTGATTGTGGCAAATACTGGATTGCCCGATGCCAAAGGCATTCCTGATGAAATGGCAGCACCGATGCGTGCGCTGTTCGACACCATTCCTGCACTCGCGCCGGCTGAAATGTCAGCCAAACTCCGAGAGAACGAGAACGGCGCAGGCTTTATGTACTGGATCAAATATTGTGATAACTATCCAGACCTTGTCATTAGTGATGTTGTCAGTCTGAGTGCTCGCGGCACTATGTCGGAGGCAGAAAAAACAGCTTACGATGCACCCTTTCCCTCAGAAGCATACAAACAAGGCGCGCGACAGTTTCCGTCGCTCGTGCCTATATTCCCGGACAATGTTGCCATCGCCGATAACAGAGCTTCCTGGGCAGTACTGGAAGCTTTTGAGAAGCCAATGATCACCGCATTTTCCGACCAAGACCCCGTCACCGCGGGTGGCTATAAGCGATTTCAAGAATCAGTACCCGGTAGCCAGGGCCAAAACCATAGGACTATCGAAGGCGCTGGACATTTCTTGCAGAATGATGCACCTGACATGCTAAGCAATACGATCATCCAGTTTTGCCAGCACAATCCGCTTTAAGCTCTCTCGGTTAACGAACCTACTTTCTTTAAGGCAACCTATGGAAGTTAAAAACAGTGTTGTACCCAATCAGGAACAGATCTCGGGATTTTTTGAGCCTGGCCCTGAAGGACCTATCTATATGGTGAACCTACTGAAGTTTAAGGACAAAGCAGAATACGAGGATGGTCGCCCAACAGAGTTAACCGGCCGCGAGGCCTACGACACTTATGGTGCGGCCGTGTCTCAGCTAATCAAAGAATTTGGCGGCGCTGCCTTGTTTGCCGCTGACGTGGAACGGCTGATGCTAGGTGACGTAGAAGAACTCTGGGATGAAGTCGCAATTGCCATGTATCCCTCTCGCAAAGCGATGCTGGACATGACGCAAAGCCCGACCATGCAGGACATTGCGACCCATCGTACTGCAGGTCTTTTGGGACAACTCAATCTCGAAACCGCCGCGCCAAAGGGCGAGTGGATGGATAAGGCATGAAAAATACCAGCGTCAAACTCTGGCTAAGCCTGGGACTCGGTTATCTTGCGTTTAGCTACTGGTATACAAACACAGGCGGCCCCTTAACAGCTGCAGAAATTTCTGCCTACTCAGAAGGATACGCAGATAGTGCCACTGAGAAACAACTGGAGGCTCTCGTGAACTTTATGCAGAGCGATCAGGGCAACCAATTTGTCATGGTTAATCTACTAGATATGAACCCAATGCCATCCTCCAGCCCTGAGTACAATTCTGATATGGACGGTATGAGTGCCGATCAATTGCTCGGACACTACATGGAACACATGTACCCAGCGCTGTTTAAGAGGGCGAGCCATCCCCTATTTTTCGGTACCGCTGTCGCCCCTGCGTTAGATATCGTTGGGATCGAAGACGCCCGTCATTGGACGCAGGGCGCACTAATGCGCTATCGAAGTCGGCGCGATATGTTAGAAATTGCGACCAACCCTGCCTTCGATGAGCGCCATGCATTTAAACTGGCCGCACTCACCAAAACCATCGCTTTCCCAGTAGATGTGCGTTTCTCGCCCGCAGACCCACGGCTTCTTTTGGCCCTGCTGCTCATCATTTTGGGGCTTATTATCGATCGAGTACTGCTGCGCTATCGTTAAACGCGCTATCGTTGAGCGCACCCTGCTAATGCCCTAAGATTTGAGTTCATGTCGTTGGACGTTAACTTAAAGGGGCTATTTATGGATCCTGCAACAGCATTTCTAGCAATCAACTGGCTTGCCGTTCTGGCAGCTTCTGTCTCGGCTTTCATCATTGGTGGTTTGTGGTACGGACCACTGTTTGGCAACGCGTGGATGGAGGTCACCGGTATCACTGAAGAAGTAATGGCTGAGCGCAATCAGGTCATGATCTTTGGGCTGGCCTTCATTTTAAATGTCGTCATGGTAGTGAACCTCGCCATGTTTATTGGACCGGAAGCCGATATCGTTTACGGCGCTGCCGCTGGCTTCTTGACCGGCGCATTCTGGATAGCCGCGATGTTGGGTGTGTTCTTTTTGTTCGAAGGTCGACCTCTGAAACAATTCCTAATTAATGGTGGCTACGCCACCGTGTCACTTACCGTCATGGGTACCATTCTTGGTGCTATGTAAGGGATTTTGTAAGGAGGCTGAACGCGAAGCTGGGCTAAAAAGGCAAGTCATCCAGATCTAGATTGCCACCGGTGAGTACCAGGCATACAGTCTTGTTTTGAAAGAGCTGAGGATATTTAAGGACCGTGGCCAGGGTCACTGCCGAGGAGGGTTCTACTACCTGCTTCAGTCGGGACCAGATCAATTTCATGGCAGCGACAATTTCGTCTTCGCTGACCAGTAGGATATCGTCAACGCACTCATGGATAATGGCAAAATTTCTCTCACCGAGGGTCGTCTGTAAACCATCTGCAATAGTGTTAGGGACATGGCTCATGACACGAACACCAGACTTAAACGACCGATAGGCATCGTCAGCAGATGCCGGTTCTGCGCCATAGACTTTTACTTTTGAGCGAGCTTTAAAGACTAAACTGCTGCCCGCCAACAAGCCGCCACCGCCCACCGGGATCACAACCGCATCTAATCGCTCGGTTTGCGCCAGGATCTCCAACGCCGTTGTCCCCTGACCGGCAATCACACGGGCATCATCATAGGGGTGAATAATCGTCGCACCCGTTTCATTCACAACCTGTTCAAGCAGGTCATCTCTGGCGGCAAGCGTCGATTCACAGCGAATGACCTGACCACCATAGGACGAGATGGCATTAACCTTGGCTAGTTTCGCATTCTTCGGCACAACAATATGAGCGGGGATACCGCGCAGCTGAGCCGCACGAGCAAGGGCAGCACCATGATTGCCTGAAGAGTGAGTCGCAACGCCGCGGCGTGCTTCTGAATCGGAAAGCGAAAAGACAGCATTGGTTGCGCCCCTCGCTTTAAATGCACCGACCTTCTGCAAATGCTCAGCTTTAAATAGCAGTTTTGCACCAGATTCTAGATCCAGTAACTGGCTGCTCAGCAGAGGCGTTTCGTGAACATACGAGCGAATACGGTCATGGGCTGCCTCAACATCGGCAATGGTAACGGACACCTAGCTTATCACCGTTTCAGCAAGCCTGGTGATGCCGGCAACGGGATCAGAACCCAGTGCAAAAACTGGCACAACTAAACGATGACAACCAGCAGCTTCCATTGTCTCAACGGCTTCTTTGCCGCCCTGACCAGGCCACATGCAGGTAATTTCAATTTCACTAAAGTCGCGATCAACTTTATCGCACTCAGCACGAATCTTATCGATGTGAGCTTTCAGCTCAACGGGATCAGCAATCGGTGCAAACCAACCGTTACCCAGGGTCGCAATGCGCTGATGAATTTTGCCCTTAATACCACCCATCACAACTGGCATTGGGTTTTGTACCGGTAACGGATAGCTTTTAAAGCCAGACCAACTCAGAAATTCACTCTGGTGTTCGACCATGTCACCGGACCAGACTTTGCGCATAGCGACAATATAGTCATCAAATCTGGCACCACGTTTTTCAAATGGCACGCCCAGGGCCGCAAACTCTTCCTGCAACCAACCGATACCTACACCCAGCATAAAGCGACCACCAGAAATCATATCCAGGCTCGCGGTTTGCTTGGCGACGTAGAGAGGGTTAGCCTGAGATAAGATGTTCACACCGGTACCCAGACGCAGCGTCTTGGTTTGGGCAGCAATTGCCGCAAGAGCTATTAGGGGATCCACTATATTGGTTTCAGGCGCTGCACCCATCTTGCCGGAAGCATCATAGGGATACTTTGATTTGTAGTCTGCGGGCACGATGACGTGCTCAAACGTCCATACCGACTCATAGCCCAATTGTTCAGCAAGCTGCGACATACCAATCATTTGTTCTGCGGACTGGACGCCGATGTTGACGGGAACTAAACCAATTTTCATAGCGTTCTCCTAACCTTGTTTTATACCTTTTGTTATTTTCAGCATTTTTTTAACTGTCTGTCTAATTCTGCTTTTCAATTTTAGCCCAGGTATCCCGCAGGCCGACGGTGCGATTAAAAACGAGTTTATCCGGTGTTGAATCGCGACGATCAATACAGAAATAACCCTCGCGCTCAAACTGAAAGCGATCCTCTACCGTCGCGGTCTTTAAGCTTGGCTCAACGAGTCCAGCTTTGACCGTGACCGAGTTATCATTCATTAAGTCCCGATAGTCCTGGTCCGACGCATCAGGAAAATCCACCGTAAACAAAGGCTCAAAGATTCTAATCTCAGCCGGCAAGGCAGTTGCAGCCGCGACCCAGTGGATTACACCACGAATCTTCCGACCTTCAGGATTGTTACCCAACGTATCAGGATCATAGGTACATCGAATCAGGGTGATCTCGCCGTGCTCATCTTTCTCAATTTCATTTGCCTTGATCACGTAGCTATAGCGCAGCCTCACTTCACCACCGAGGACCAGGCGTTTGTACTTACGATTGGCTTCCTCACGGAAGTCCTCCCGATCGATATAGACCTCACGACTAAATGGTAGCTGGCGACTGCCCAACGATTCAACTTGGGGGTGGTTGGCCACATCTAATGCTTCGGTCTGTCCTTCTGGATAATTTTCGATGACTACCTTGATTGGATCCAGTACACCCATCACTCGTGGCGCGGTATCTCCCAGGTCATCCCGGATACAACTCTCCAATGATGCCAATTCGACATTGTTATCACTTTTAGTGACGCCGATCCGACGACAAAAATCACGAATCGAAGCCGGCGTATAGCCTCGACGTCGCAGACCCGTAATGGTGGGTAGGCGCGGGTCATCCCAACCGGAGACCATGTTTTCTTCGACCAGTTGCTTCAGCTTGCGCTTGCTCATGACGGTGTATTGCAAGTTCAAGCGCGAAAATTCGATCTGTTGCGGATGACAATTCATTTTTAGTTCGTCGAGCACCCAGTCGTACAAAGGGCGGTGATCCTCAAAACCCAGATCGCAGAGCGAGTGAGTAATGCCCTCTAGAGAATCAGAAATACAATGGGTGTAATCATATAAAGGATAAATACACCAGGCATCACCGACCTTGTGATGGTGGACATGGCGAATACGGTAGATTGCTGGGTCACGCATATTGATGTTGGGTGAAGTCATATCTATTTTTAGGCGCAGTACATGTTCACCGTCGGCGAACTCCCCTGCTCGCATGCGGCGAAACATATCCAGGTTCTCGTCAACCGTCCGACTTCGATAGGGGCTATCTTTACCGGGCGACTTAAGAGAGCCGCGATATTCTCGAATTTCCTCAGCCGACAAAGAGTCGACATAGGCCAGTTCTTTTTCGATCAATTGCTCGGCGAAGTGATACAGCTGTTCAAAATAATCAGAGGCATTGCGAATCTCGAGCCACTCGAAACCCAACCAGGCGATATCCTCCTGCATCGATTTCATAAACTCGATACTTTCTTTAAGAGGATTAGTGTCGTCGAAGCGCAGATAGGTCGAGCCACCAAACTCTTTCGCCATGCCAAAACTTAAACAAATTGCCTTGGCATGGCCAATATGCAGATAACCATTAGGCTCTGGTGGGAAACGCGTCACAACAGCGCCTGCATTTTTACCAGCCGCAACATCTTTCTCGATGATCGAGCGAATAAAATTGGAGGGGTACTTCTCTGTATCTTCTGTCATAAATTTTTATCTGAAACCGAATGGGTCAACTTGAAAGCTCAACTTGAAAGCTCAACTTGAAAGCTCAACCGAAAAAGAGCGCGCCGCCACAGGTCAAGGTCACCATGACGAGTAGTAGCCATTTTAACGTAGATTGGGAAACATTAATGGCAAATCTCACACTCAGACTTGCACCGATCATCGTACCTGCCGCAAGAATCAAACCCGGGACCCACATGACCTGATCCCGCCAAATAAAGACTGTCAGCGCAACAATTGAAAATATACCAGTCGCGACCATTTTCAGCGCATTGGCTCGAACCAGATCATAGCGCAGGCTTCCCGCCAGCGCGGCGATCAAAATAAAGCCCACACCGGCTTGCACAAACCCGCCATATACACCGGCAATGAACAAAGCCACAAGACCCGAAGGTTTCTCGAACACACCAAAAGCTCGCGTCCCTTCTGGTGGCAATACACCGTCAGGTTTCACAATCATGTAGACCGCCATCAGTATCATGGTGATGAGTAATGTGGGTTTGAGAAAGCTCACGGGCAAGAATGAGGCTAATAGCGAACCGACCAAAGCACCCGCGACGGTTGGCACCAACATAGGTAAAATGGCGCCGGTATCTAACCGGTCGTAGTTTTTGAACCCCCGCACGGCAGTGACGGATTGGAGAAATACACCAACTCGATTAGTGGCGTTCGCAATATCTGCAGGGATACCCAGCATCATCAACGCCGGCAGTGTCAGCATAGAACCGCCGCCAGCCAAGGTATTAATAAAACCGCCGATTAGTCCAGCCAGGAGCAGCAATGTAATGCTAATAACAGAGTAATCAAGCTCAACAGGAGAGACCAAAACGGGGCACCAAAACAGACGAACGCGAATGGTAGGCCGTTCCAGAGATAAGTCAATGCTGCGCCTATGACCCTACTAAAACGCTGCCACTTGAGTGCAGGCTTGTATAGACGGTTGTACAACTAAAGGTTCGCGGCTATTATGCCACCATGTATCTGAACTCCAACCAGCGGAATTGTGACCTAAACCAGAGAGCTAACGGCTGTTTCTGGGCGGGTTATTATTTTTTTACACAAAAGTAACCGCTCGTAACAACTAGGCGGTGTTGACCGCCGACAGGAAACCCCGATAGGCGGACGCTTAGCGGGGTTTTTTTATGGACTTGATAAATGGGCTAGATTAAAAGCAAAAATGGACGAACCAATGACTGAAATTAAACTGGACGATGTAAACGTGTTAAGTGAAGAGACTCTGATCACCCCAAACCATCTAAAAGAGCTGGTACCGGCATCAGAAAATGCCCTTTCAACCGTCGCTAACGGCCGCCTCACCATTAAGCGGATCCTGAATCGAGAGGACCCAAGGTTATTCCTCGTGGTAGGACCCTGCTCTATCCATGATGCCGATGCGGCAATCGATTATGCCAGGCGTCTCAAGATCCTTGCTGACGAGGTCTCTGACACATTGTTTCTCGTCATGCGCGTCTACTTTGAGAAGCCCCGCACCACCGTGGGCTGGAAGGGTTTCATTAATGACCCAGATCTTGATGACTCCTTCAATATTCGCAAAGGGTTAGAGATGGGACGCAAACTCCTCGTCGACCTGTCAGAACTAGGCATGCCCACATCGACCGAGGCACTGGACCCGGTATCGCCTCAGTATCTGCAGGATATGATTTCCTGGAGCGCAATCGGTGCTCGAACGACTGAATCCCAGACCCATCGGGAAATGGCCAGTGGCCTCTCGTCAGCGGTCGGATTCAAAAATGGCACGGATGGAGGGCTGGAAGTTGCAATCAATGCTTTACAGTCAGTCTCCGCACCACACCGCTTTCTAGGCATTAACCACGAGGGTGAAGTGGCCGTCATCCACACGCGCGGCAATCGCCACGCCCACATCGTACTCCGAGGGGGTGGCGGGAAAACCAATTTTGACGCAAACAGCATCGCGAACTGCGAACAGCAACTGCTACAAAATGGTATTGCGGCTAATGTCATGATCGATTGCAGTCATGCCAATTCTGAAAAGCAGCACGAACGTCAAGTGGCTGTTATGGCAGATGTTGCCGATCAAATTGCTGCGGGTAATGACTCTGTCATCGGTTTTATGGTGGAAAGCCATATCAACGCCGGCAACCAGAAGGTACCAGAGGATTCGAGCCAGTTAGTATACGGTGTATCGATTACCGATGCCTGCGTGGACTGGGCGACCACGGAAAAGATGATTCGTGATTTGCGAGATAAGGTAAAGCCAGTATTGGCGAAACGATCAGCACCCACACTGGCAGAAACACTGAAGACGGGTTAACCCGTCTTCAGTACTCGTTACTAACGAGAGGAGAAAACTAGGGGTAATAAGCGTTTTCGGTCTGAGTATGATCGGTTACGTCACGTACGGCTTTGAGTTGCGGTAGTTGCTCAAGTAGCGTCTTTTCAACCCCATCCTTAAGCGTCATATCGACCATGCCACAACCCTGGCAGCCACCACCAAATTGTAGGACCGCTACTTCGTCTTCGAAAAGCTCTACCAGAGTGACGTTACCACCATGAGCGGCCAGCCCTGGATTCACCTGACTGTGTAATATGTAGTTAACCTTGTCTTCTAGAGGACTGTCGTCTGACACTTTCGGAACTTTAGAATTAGGGGCTTTAATCGTCAGTTGACCACCCATGCGGTCGGCTGCGTAATCAACCAGGCCTTCTTCCAAAAATGGGACGCTTCGGTCATCGATCCAACAAATGAAGTCGGCATACTCAACCTTATTGTCTTCCACCTGCTCTTCGCCGGGCTTACAATAGGCTAGACAAGTTTCCGCCATCGGCGTACCTGGATCTGTAATGAAGATTCGAATGCCAATATCAGGCGTATCCTGCTTGGACAGGAGTTCTACCAGGTATTGTTGAGCGGATTCTGTGATTTCAATCATGACGATGTACCTCTTAAGTTGCTTCAGTTTACTAAATCAAAACGTTTCTGGCCAATGAAACCACTATTTACAACTATCTAAGCCCCTGCTTTTTAAGTGGTTTTTCCTGATTGCGCCCAATGCTGTAAGCACGGCCATGAGCGCGATTCATGGTGCATGACTAAGATCTTCAAAGCCTGCAGGCTACCAAAATGCTAGACTCAGCGCGTTTTTTCCTGATGTCTGAATTATGAAACTGTCTCCTCGTTACCAACAGCTTACTGATCTCCTTCAAAACCGCATCCTGATCATGGATGGTGCCATGGGGACCATGATTCAAGAGCTGAAGCTCACGGAAGAAGATTTTCGAGGCTCTCGCTTTAAGGATTTCCATCGAGACTTGAAGGGCAATAACGAATTGCTGGCTCTGACCCAGCGCGAAGCCTTGAAGACGATTCACTTGGAGTACCTTAAAGCTGGTTCGGACATTATCGAAACCAACACCTTTACCGCTAACCGGGTCTCCCAATCAGATTACGACTTGCAAGATCTCAGCTATGAGATCAATCGCGAAGCTACCAGGCTGGCGCGTGAGGCCGCCGATGAAATAGAAACAGCAGACAAGCCCCGTTTTGTCGCTGGAGCCGTTGGACCCACAACTCGTGCGGCCAGCTTGTCCCCAGACGTCAACGACCCAGGTTACAGAAGCATCACCTTTGATGAGTTGGTCGCGGACTACTCAGAGTCAATCCGCGGTCTCATTGACGGTGGCGCCGACATTATTTTGATCGAAACGATTTTTGACGTACTAAACTCAAAGGCCGCCATCTACGCTGCGCTTGAAGTCTTTGATTCGATCGGCATTGAGTATCCCATCATGATCTCCGGCACGATCACCGATGCCAGTGGCCGGCTATTGTCCGGACAGACTGTAGAGGCCTTCTGGGCAGCAATTCGGCATGCTGAACCGATTTCCGTTGGTTTTAACTGCGCACTGGGTGCCGATGAATTACGCCCTTACATGGAAGACATTGCGCGCATCGCAAACTGCTATGTCAGCTCCTATCCTAATCGAGGTCTGCCCAACGAGTTTGGTGAGTACGACGAAACTATCCCGGAAATGACTAAATCCATTCAGGGCTATATCGACTCAAACCTAGTGAATATCATTGGTGGCTGTTGTGGAACCGGGCCAGACCATATCGAAGCCTTTACCGAAATGGTCCAAGGCGTTAAGCCCAGAGAGCCAGTAGATGCTAGTACAAATACCCTACTCAGTGGTCTTGAGCCCTTCAACATTACTCCGGAATCGCTTTTTATCAACGTCGGTGAGCGAACCAATGTAACCGGTTCAGCCAAGTTTGCCCGACTGATACGCGAAGAAAACTACGAAGAAGCCCTGGCGGTGGCCCAACAACAGGTCAACAGCGGCGCTCAGATTATCGACATTAATATGGATGAGGGCATGCTGGATTCGAAAGCTGCCATGGTCAAATTTCTGAACCTAGTGGCTTCCGAACCAGATATCAGTCGAGTACCCATTATGGTGGACTCCTCAAAATGGGAGATCATTGAGGCAGGCCTTAAATGTCTGCAGGGCAAGTCAATTGTCAATTCAATCAGCCTAAAAGCAGGCGAAGCGGAGTTTCGTGAACAGGCGCGTATTTGTCGCCGGCATGGTGCTGCGGTTGTCGTTATGGCTTTCGACGAACAAGGCCAGGCAGACACCCTCGCCCGTAAACAAGAAATCTGTCAGCGTTGTTATAACATTCTCGTCAACGAAGAAAATTTTCCACCCGAGGATATTATTTTCGACGCTAACGTTTTTGCAGTGGCGACAGGTATTGAAGAACACGCTAGTTACGGTAATGACTTTATTGAAGCCTGTAAATTCGTCAAGGCGAATCTGCCGCATGCCAAACTCTCTGGTGGCGTCAGCAACGTTTCATTCTCATTTCGGGGTAACAACCTGGTGCGAGAAGCCATTCACGCGGTGTTTTTGTATCACGCGATTCGCGCTGGACTAACCATGGGTATCGTTAACGCTGGCCAACTCACGATATACGAAGACGTCCCTAAAGATCTTCGCGACAAGATTGAAGATGTGATTCTAAATCGCACCGATGATGCAGCCGAGGCGTTATTGCAGATTGCTGAACGATATACAGGCAAAGGTAGCATTGCGCTTAAAGAAGACCTGAGCTGGCGCGAAGAAAGCGTTGACGAACGTCTGTCGCATGCCCTGGTAAAAGGTATTAACACTTACGTTGTTGAAGATACTGAGCTCGCAAGGCAAGCGGCAACCCGTCCAATCGAAGTGATTGAAGGTCCACTGATGTCCGGTATGAACCGCGTCGGCGACCTATTCGGCGCAGGTAAAATGTTCCTCCCCCAGGTAGTAAAGAGTGCGCGAGTGATGAAACAAGCTGTGGCACACCTTGTTCCTTTTATTGAAGACGAAAAAGGCGCAGCTTCGATAGCCAAGGGTAAAATTTTGATGGCCACCGTGAAAGGTGACGTGCATGACATTGGCAAGAATATTGTTGGCGTCGTTCTACAGTGTAATAACTATGAAGTGATTGATCTCGGGGTAATGGTATCCACGGATAAGATCATCGCAGCCGCGAAAGAACATAACGTCAATATTATCGGCTTAAGTGGGCTCATAACGCCCTCTCTCGACGAGATGGTACACGTTGCATCGGAACTTCAGCGTCAAGGAATCAACCTGCCGTTATTGATTGGTGGCGCGACCACCTCAAAGGCACACACGTCGGTGAAGATTGAACCGTGCTATCAAGACGAAGCAACCGTGTATGTATCGGATGCATCTCGCGCGGTTGGCGTTGCAACCAAACTCATGAGCGACGAGCTCAAAGGTGAGTTCTGTTCCGACCTACGGGTGGAGTATGAAAAGATCCGCGTTCGCAATAAGAACCGCAGACCAAAAGGCAACACCCTGCGTTATATCGATGCGGTCGATAACCGCCCGCCCATTCAATGGCAAGATTACGAGCCTGTCGCCCCTTCGTTTCTTGGTGTAAAAGTGTTAGACAACTATCCGCTTGAAGAACTGGTGGACTATATCGACTGGACGCCTTTTTTCATCACCTGGGAGTTGGCAGGCAAGTATCCAAAAATCCTCGAGGATTCGGTCGTCGGTGAAGCGGCGACCAACTTATTCAGTGACGCGCAGGCGATGCTGAAACGTATCATTGATGAGAAGTTGATTAAGGCCAATGCAGTGATTGGATTCTGGCCAGCCAATAGCGTGGATCATGACGATATCCAATTGTTTGAAGATGACGATCGGAGCGAAAAATCGAGTTTGCTACATCACCTGCGTCAGCAAACGGACAAACCCAACGAGAAGCCAAACTTTTGTCTCGCAGACTACGTTGCACCCATCGAAACCGGCATCAAAGACTATATAGGCGGCTTCGTCGTCACTGCTGGTCACGGCGTTAACGCGCTCGCCAGTGAGTTTGAGGCAGATAATGATGACTATAATTCTATTTTGCTGAAAGCCTTAGCAGATCGCCTTGCGGAGGCACTAGCAGAACGTATGCATGAAAGAGTTCGTAAAGAGTTCTGGGGCTATGCGGCGGATGAAACGTTCGATAACGCAGCACTTATTAAAGAATCCTATCAAGGGATACGGCCAGCGCCTGGCTACCCTGCTTGTCCGGATCACACCGAAAAGGCTACGCTATTCAAGCTGCTGGATGCCACGCAAAAGATTAGCGTCGACCTGACGGAAAGCTTTGCCATGACCCCAGCCGCTGCCGTCAGCGGATTCTATTTCGCTCATCCTGATTCACAGTACTTTGGGCTTGGTAAAATTGATCGGGACCAGGTTGAACTGTATGCGGAACGCAAAGGCATGACGATGGACGTCGCCGAGCGGTGGCTATCCCCAGCATTGTCTTATAAGTGAGGCGTATAAGTTAGGCTTATAAGACAAAGGTGCCGATGATCTGCAACGATTCTGCTACAATTCTTTTGTCAAATCGATGAGCAATTCTGATGTCTGAAACAAACGATCCAGACGACAAGGCACCGCCCGAAAAGCCGTCTTTTCTGCAGGTCATGTTGAGTGTGGTCGCGGCGGCGGGTGGTGTGCAATCCAATAAAAACCGCGAGCGTGACTTCAGCCAGACCAGTCCGATGCCCTATATTGTGGGCGGTCTACTCTTCACGGTGGTGTTTGTTCTCACGATAGTGGGTGTCGTGATGATGGTCTTGCCAGACTAGCCTTGCCAGATCAGCCCATCCTGATAGCGGTTATTGGTTAGAAACCCAGTAAAGGGCAATCACAACCGCGATGAAGATAAGGGCAACCGCACTGATTGCGTCAGCCATACTATCTTCGACTTTGGATTCTACTTCTGTCTGTTCATCATCAGTCATAAACGCTCCCCTCTGGAATTGGATTTTTACCAGTATACGACCGGTCAAGCCAATATACGACCACGCAGCGCGGCATTTTTTTGGTATGCTTCGCGTCGCTCAATGGCGGCAGTAACGAAGATAGATATACCCCGTGCTTCTATTCATATAGAAAATTGATTATTTTCGCACCTGACGCCAACTGATACATTAGCGCTCAAATGTTATAACAGGATTGGTATGTACGTTTACGATAAATATGACCAGCAAATGGTTGATGAACGAGTTGCCCAATACCGCGATCAGACCAACCGATTCTTATCCGGCGAACTGAGTGACGAAGAGTTTCTTCATCTTCGCCTACGCAACGGGCTCTATATCCAAAGATTAGCACCAATGCTAAGAATTGCGGTGCCCTACGGCATGTTGTCGAGCAAACAATTGCGCAAACTGGCCGAGATTACCCGGGATTTTGATAAGGGCTACGCTCATTTCACGACCCGTCAGAATATCCAGCTCAACTGGCCAAAGCTGGAACAAGTACCCGACATCCTCGCCGCACTCGCCAGCGTTGAGATGCACGCTATCCAAACCAGCGGCAACTGCATTCGGAACACTACAAGCGACCAGTATGCTGGCGTGGCGACCGATGAGATCGAAGACAGCCGTCCCTGGGCAGAATTGATTCGTCAGTGGTCTACTTTCCACCCCGAGTTTAATTGGTTACCCCGTAAATTTAAGATCGCTGTCACTGGTGCAAGAGAAGACCGTGCGGCGGTTCAGGTCCACGACATTGGCGTCCGCATCGTTGAACAAGACGGCGAGATTGGCTTTCAAATTTTGGCCGGCGGTGGGCTGGGGCGAACGCCAGTGATTGCACCTGTCATCCGAGAGTTTTTGCCAAAACAGCATCTGCTCACCTATTTAGAAGCGATCCTGCGCGTCTACAACCGCTATGGCCGTCGCGACAATAAGTATAAAGCTCGTATCAAAATATTGGTCCGTGCCATGACAGCTGAAGTGTTCGCTGAAAAGGTCGATGCTGAATGGAATACCATCAAAGGTGGTCCCGAGACGCTAACAGACGCAGAAATAGATCGCGCAAAATCGTTCTTTACGAAACCACCTTACGAAACACTGACTGAGACTGACTCTGGTTATGAGCAGGCATTGAACGACGATTTTGGCTTTAAAACCTGGATTGGCCGTAATGTTAAGGGCCATCAGCAGCCAGGCTACGCCATTGTGAATTTGGCCATTAAGGAAACCAGTGTAGCCCCGGGCGATGTGACCGACGAACAAATCGATACGATTGCTGATCTTGCAGACAAGTACAGTTTTGGCGAGATACGTGTAACCCATGAACAGAACGCAACACTGGCTGATGTTAAGAAGGCTGACCTTTATGATTTATGGAAAGAGCTCTGTGCCGCAGAATTAGCGGCACCTAATCTGGGCTTGTTAACAGATATCATCTGCTGCCCCGGCGGCGACTATTGCTCTCTCGCCAATGCTAAATCTATCCCAGTGGCCGAGGCAATCCAACGCAGGTTTGATGATCTTGATTACTTACATGACCTGGGCGATCTCGACATCAACATATCCGGCTGCATGAACGCCTGTGGTCACCATCACGTGGGTAATATCGGCATACTCGGCGTGGATAAGAAAGGCGAAGAATGGTACCAGGTCTCTATTGGCGGCTCTGGTTACTCTAATGCTGCTCTTGCACAAATCCTTGGTCCATCCTTTGCTCGAAGCCAAGTACCAGACGTTGTTGATAAGCTAGTGAGCCTCTACGTTGAACAACGCCAGGAAGGTGAACAGTTCGTCGAGACATTTAACCGTGTCGGCATCGCACCTTTTAAAGAACGCGTCTACGCCGCACAGTAAACCAGACAAAGAATTTAGCTTATGCCCAGTATTATTAAAGATCGCGCCATTGCGGCATCAGAATTTACAGTTGCCGATGCCGAGCATGCTTCGGTCGATGGTAGTAATGCCATTTTGCCGCTCGCCTTTTATCTCGAACACCGGGACCAACTGATGGGTCGCAATGATATTGGTGTCTGGTTAGAAGCTGGCGACGAAATCGAAGAACTTGCTGCATTTGTAAACGAATTACCTGTTGTAGCGCTTAACTTTCCTGCCTTTGCTGATGGCCGTGCTTATTCCAGCGCCAACATCTTGAAGCGAACAATGCAGTATCAAGGTGAAATCAGAGCCATAGGTGATGTTAGGCGTGACCAGCTCAGCCAGATGATTCATTGCGGCTTCAACGCATTTGAACTTGCTGATGGCCAGGACGCTAACAAGTGTCTTGAAGCGCTAGATAGTTTCTCTGAAAACTATCAGTCGACCGTCGTAACACCAGAGCCTTTGTTCCGCCGTCGTTAAACATTCTTTTAGCCACAGCCCTTAATTGAAAAGCTGTGATACCATCCGTTGATGGGCGAATCTCTATTCACTTCCTTCTTCCTTATATTTACCGGTGCGGCGGTTCTTGCCACGGTGGCGCTCTATACCCGGCAGCCGCTGATCGTCGCCTATATCGCAATTGGCGTTATCCTCGGGCCCTCAGCAACCTCTCTCATATCTGACCCTACACTCATCCGTGGGGTCGCGGAAATTGGCATCATCTTTCTGCTATTCCTGCTTGGTCTTGATATGCAGCCTTCGAAGCTCGGCAATATGCTGCAAGACGCCTTGTTTGTGGGTATCTGCAGTTGCTTAATATTCTTCGGCCTGGGTTTTGGGGTTGGCCTGGGTTTTGGTTTCGGCTTTATCGAAGCCAGCGTCATTGGCATGGCGATGATGTTTTCCAGCACCATTATCGGTATCAAGTTACTGCCCACCACCGTACTTCACCATCGGCGCACTGGTGAACTCGTTATCAGCCTGCTGCTCATTCAAGATGTTGTCGCTATCGTTATCTTGCTATTACTGACGGGCGAAGAAACGTCCAACTTCATCACGAAATTAGTCAGCGTTATCGTTGCTCTGCCCTTACTCGCTATTGGCGCCATGCTGTTTGTAAAGCATGCGTTGCTGAAACTATTAGAGAAATTCGACGCATTTCACGAGTACATTTTCCTGATCGCCATTGGCTGGTGCCTGGGCTTATCAGAGCTCGCTTCAATGCTGGGCTTGTCTCACGAAATAGGTGCGTTTATCGCTGGCGTGTCAGTGGCAACGAGTCCGATAGCACTCTATATCGCCAATCACTTAAAGCCCTTAAGAGATTTCTTTTTGATTTTGTTTTTCTTCTCGGTCGGCGCGGAATTTCAATTGGGTTTGCTCGGCAGTGTGATTGTGCCAGCGGCAATACTAGCTGCGGTCATTCTAGTCGCCAAACCTATCGTGTTTAAACTGCTTCTGGGACAGATCAAAGATACCGATGACAAGGGTTGGGAAATTGGCTTTCGGCTGGGGCAGATCAGTGAGTTCTCGCTCTTAATCGCATTTCTCGCCAGCAGCCAATCGTTAATCAGCGAAAATGCTTCCCATGTGATTCAGGCAACTGCCATCCTCACCTTCTTGATTTCATCCTACCTGGTGGTGTTCCGTTTTCCGACACCCATCGCAGTGTCAGATAAATTACGTCGCGACTAATTCAGGCAACGCATGACACAAGAAACCCGCCGCCTATCCGTGAGTAACGAGGGTTCGGCCTGACACCTTACCCGCGAAGATTTCATCCAACACTGTCGGCAATTGCTCTAGCCCGACTTCAGTGGTCAGGGCTTCAAGTCCAGAGAGTTTCCAATCTGACGCGAGCCGACCCCAGATGTGGGTTTTCAAGCTGATTGGGATTTCGACTGAATCGACACCCAAGACGTTTACCCCGCGCAAAATAAAAGGCAGCACCGTTGTGTTAAATGCAGGTGAAGCCACCAGACCACAAATGGCGACACTGCCTAGCGGCTTTAGCGATTTAATGATATTTGACAATATCTCACCGCCGACACAATCAACCGCATGCGCATATTCAGGCGCTAACATGGGTCGTTTGCTTGCTTCGGAGAGCGCTTCACGACCGATGACAGATGTCGCACCTAAGGATCTCAGAAATTCTGTTTTGTCAGACTTGCCAGAGCTGGCGACGACTTCATAGCCTAGTTTGGCGAGTAACATCACAGCAATACTGCCTACACCACCAGTCGCCCCGGTGACCAGCACGGGACCATCTGCGGGTTTTGCGCCCATCGCCTCTATTTTCTCTACGCAAAGTGCCGCGGTAAAACCAGCGGTGCCGATAATCATGGCTTCTCTTGCATTTAGACCCGTAGGCATGGGGGTCACCCAGTCAGCAGGCACCTGAATATATTCACCATAGCCTCCCGGCGTATTCATACCGAGATCAAAGCCGATGCAGATCACTTCATCACCCACTTTAAAGGTATCGCTGTTAGATGACTCGACGATACCAGCGGCATCGATACCCGGCGTATGTGGATACTCTCGGGTAACGCCGGGCATACCTTTGGCTGACAACGCATCTTTATAATTGACAGAACTGTGCTTCACTTTGATCAACACATCACCGGCAGGTAGATCAGCAACCTGTCGCGTCTTAATGGCGTGAGTCACTTCCTTGTCGTTCTTCTCAACCCAAAAGGCCTGAAATGCGGTCATGATAATTCCTGTTTGTTCTTCAGTGAAAAGCTAGTTCAAATTAAGCCAAGTTAAGTTAAGTTAAGTTAAGTTAAGACAGTAGAAAACGGATTAGAAACGAAATGGTCCCTGATATTGCAAATCAGAAGCTTTGAATTTTAAGTTGAGGATCGAACTAAACCGATCCATGACCCTATCCATTCTGTTTTTGTCTTCTACATATTTAATGCGATAAACATTGGCGGACTCACAGCGATCGACCAAATACTCATCACTGGTTTGCAATGCATCGACGAGCTTATGAGCTAAAGCCCGTTTACCGTACCACGCTTCACCGGTGGCGACGACATCAGTATCTACAATCGGACGACTCTCCTTGACGAATTCCTTGAACAACGTATGAACGTCTTCAAGCTCCTCAATGAACTTCTCGCGCCCTTTATCGGTGTTTTCACCCAACATGGTCAGCGTGCGTTTGTACTCACCTGCCGTTAGCACCTCGACATCAATCTCTTTGCCTTTTAGAAACCTGTTGAAATTTGGAATTTGTGCGACAACGCCAATAGAGCCCAATAATGCAAATGGCGCTGCAATTAGATGGGTTGCCAAACAAGCCATCATATAGCCACCACTGGCGGCTACCTTATCCACCGCAACCGTGAGTTTAATGTTTTTGCCTACGACTCGACTTAATTGAGATGCCGCCAAACCATAGCTATGAACCATGCCGCCAGGACTTTCTAGCCTGACGACAACTTCATCGACTGGCTCAGCCACGGACAAAACTGCCGTGACTTCTTCTCGAAGCTGGTCAACGGCTGATGCCGCAATATCGCCATCGAAATCAATCACATAAACTCGCGGCTTGCGCTCTTCGGTATGGGCTTTTTCCGCTTTTTTCAGTTCCTTCTTCTGTTCTTTATTCTTTTTCTTCTCTGCTTTGGCCTCGACTTTCCAGTCGTTTTCGCTCAACACAACTTGCTTCAATGTGCGAGTAACGTTTTCTAGGCTCTCATTCAGACTTGAAACTTCAATATGGCCGCGCTCAGGACGTCGGCCTTTGCTACCGAGGGCAAACATCACGGAAACGACCAACAAGATTGCCACGACCAGCGTGACCGTTTTTGCTAGAAACAGACCGTATTCAACAACAAATTCCAATGGGTATCCCCTCTCAAACTCAAGGCCGTATGCTACCACAGCACCCATGTGCTTTGATCAGTGATAAACTATGAAGTGATCCCAGTCGCAGGACAGCGAATCGTGAGTAAAGCCCTAGAGGCAAGAGCTGCGGCCCTTGCCCCACATTTTAAATCTGGATTTCTACCCAGGGAACTGACGATATTTCAGTTCGAATTTGCCGAAGGTGAATCCTTTTACCTGGAGATCAACGATGGTGGTTTTAGCTTTGTGCCGGGCTATCACCTAGAACCCACGATTTTATTGACTATATCTAACCACGAAACCTGCTGGGGACTATTGGACGGCAGCATCGATGGCATGCAGGCGTTTATGGAAGGACGCTACCGAGCGGACGGCAACATTGTTCTGAGTCAACTGCTGCTGTACCTATTCAAAAGCAACGACCCAACTATCGCCTACGAAATACAATACTGATGCATTCGTAGCCCCGAACAACTTCAATCTAGGCGACTCAGAGCGGATGAACTCTCACCGGTAGATGGGTATAACCCTTCACGAAGGTAGAATAAGTTCGCTCGGGTTCTGCCATCACTTCTACCCGGCTAAAGCGTTTCATAATCTCCTCCCACACTATACGCAACTGCATCTCGGCCAACCGATTGCCCATACAACGATGGATGCCATAGCCAAAGGACAAATGCTGACGAGCTTTGTCTCGATCGATGATAAATTGGTCTGCATTGGCAATGACAGATTCATCTCGATTGCCTGACACGTACCACATGACAACCTTATCCCCTTCCTTTATATGTTTGCCGTTTAGCACGGTGTCTTGTAATGCAGTTCGGCGCATATGCGCTAGCGGCGTTTGAAAACGGATAATCTCTGACACCATATTTGGAATCAGACTATGGTCCGCTCGCAGCTTGTCATATTCAGCTGGATTCTGGTTGAGAAAATAGACTCCCCCGGTGATTGAGTTACGAGTAGTGTCATTGCCACCGACAATGAGCAGCAACAGGTTGCCAAGGAACTCAAATGGGCTCATGTTCTTTGTACTCTCGCCGTGGACCAGCATGGACACCAGATCGTCTTTAGGTGGCTGATTTGCTCGCTCGTTCCAGAGCCTGGTGAAGTACTCTAGGCACTCGATTAACTCAGCACGCTTCTGTTCAGCCGACTCAACAATGCCGACACCCGGCGGTGTCGTCGCAATATCGGACCAGCGTGTTAATTTGCGCCGATCTTCGAAAGGAAAATCGAACAGTGTGGCTAACATTTGTGTTGTCAGTTCTATAGAAACGGTATCGACCCAGTCAAACGTTTCGCCCACCGGCAGCGAATCCAGAATTTTCGCCGCTCTCTCTCGAATAGTGCCTTCCAGTTTCGCCAGATTTGGCGGCGCAACGACACCCGTCACCGTGGTGCGTTGCAAATCGTGTTTTGGCGGGTCCATCGCGATAAACATACCGAAGCCAGCAAAATCCTGCTGTTTGTTCACTTCTGAATGGGCATCGTCGCTTTTAGCCGGAGTAGGAGTAGGAGCAGGCGCCGGGGCGCCGCCAAGACCACCCACTGTAATGCCTCGGGCAGACGAAAACACCTTGTGATTGGTATCAACTTGAAAAATATCTTTGTAACGAGTGACAGACCAATAAGGCCCAAAGGCACTGTCGGCGCAGTAGTGAACGGGGGCCTCTTCACGAAGTCGCTTGAAGTAATCCCAGTGCGCATCATGTTGAAACAGCATTGGCTGGGCGACATTAATATCCTCAAGTGGAATTGAATAAGGATCGGGGATTGCCGGGACGTCAGTCGATCGTACTTCGCTCATCTATAGGCCACCCACAACAAGAGCGAACAGCATAGCGCCTTTATTACCAGCCAAAAAGAGCCAATATTGACGTAATTAAGACGAATTAGATAGTTTTAGTCACTAATCTTCTAGCAATGCTAGAGCCGTTGCTGCTAAGTCGTCATCTTCCAATAGAATAAGACCCGCAATCAGGCCTTCCGGGGCTTGCTGCATGCGCAAGCGGGTTGTTAGCGAGCCAATGGCCGAGCGGCGCTGAAAAGTGTCCATTTGCAGTATCAAAATCAGACTTTTCTTGATCTGAGGATCGACTTTAGCAGCGTTGATCATCTCAACAAGGGGCTGGACTGGCTCACCGCCGGACATAAAGCGGCGCCAGAATTCTTTTAGAAACTTCATACCAAAATCCGGATAACGGTCGTCTAGGAGAAACGGCTTCTCAAATCAAGCCTGCTCGAGTCAAGAATAACCCAGATTAAGTTCAGTCTGAACCCGAACAAGTGACATAGAGGGGCTTCAACTGTTCGTCAGCAAGCACTATGATGAGACCTTGTATCCTTGAGGGCTTGTTGTGTCGCAATCAGATTCCCATATCGTCAGCTGCAGTAATTGCGGACTGAATGCGATTTGCCTGCCTTACTCCCTGAGCCACTCAGAGATGGATATTGTAGACGCAAAAATAAAACGTACTAAACCCCTTCAAAAAAACGGATCGCTGTTTGAGACAGGGCAAACCTTCACCTCGCTATTCGCTGTTAGAGCTGGCGCGGTCAAAACCTATAACACGGACAATAAAGGTAACGAGCAGGTTATTGGTTTCTATTTGCCTGGAGAGCTGATCGGTTTAGATGCCATTGAAAGCGGCCAGTACCACAATACTGCAAAAGCACTTGAAACCTCGAGCCTGTGCGAGATTCCTTTTGATCAGATAACCGAGCTCTCGCAAAAGATCAGTAACTTACAGATTCACATGTACCGATTACTCAGTAAAGAAATCAGAGAAGATCAAGAATTGCAGTTGCTGCTCGGTAAGAAAACAGCCGAGGAACGTATCGCTTCTTTCCTGTTTAATCTGTCTCAGCGATACAGTGCCCGCCACCTTTCTGCGACAACCTTTCGTTTGCCCATGGTCCGAACCGACATTGCGAATTATCTCGGTCTGGCTGTAGAAACCACCAGTAGAATCTTTACCCGCCTGCAGCAGCAAAACATCCTAAAAGCAGACGGCAAAGAGGTTGAAATACTAGACCACCCCAAACTCTGTCAAATGGCCCACTGCGAAAATTAACCCTTATTGACTTGCATCAATGTCGTTAACGGTTTTGCACGGCATGATACGAAAATGACATTTCTCACCATCAACCTCGCGGATTTTCTTGCAGCTGAATTACAGCAATCGCTGCCAGTGGAAATGTGCAAAGTCAGTAATTTCAGTCAGGCTTTGGAGGAGATAGAAGTAAGAGACTTCACCTGCATTATCGTCGATGTTCGACAATTGGACTGCGCATCAGAAAATCTTGCGGAACTGTTGGCGAAGACCGCACTAGGCACCAAAATCATCGCCCTCGGATCTGAGAGCACAGTTCCCGATCCTGATTACTGGCGGGCACAAGGTATATCGCTGCTTTATGAGCTCGATACTGCCCGCTTAGTTGAACTGGTGATTAAGCACAGCACTAACGCGCACTAACCCTATCTCTTTTAAACAGCTCTTTATCCGTAGCTCTTTATCCGTAGCTCTTTATCCACAGCTTTTAGTCAGTAAATACAGGCATCGCACCCATCTCCCAAAGAATCACTGTTGTACCTAACAGAGCTGCACACATCACAAGACCCACCGCTACCAAAGCGCTGGCAAATAGAAAGCCTCGTTCACGGGGGATATTCATTACAATCGGGACACCAATGTAGAGCAGATAGACCGTGTAGCCCGCCGCCGCACAACCCAGCAAAATATCGAGCCATAGCACCGGATAAAACCCCGTAAGACCAATCACAAACATCGGTGCGCAAGTATAGGCAGCAACGCCGATACCTTTTGCCGGTGTCGATGTATCCGCCTCGTAAGTTTCTGCCATCCAGTGCACCATATAGCCGAGAAAACCAATACCCAGCAGAATTGCGATATAGAACAAGACCATGATTTGTGTTGCACTTTCCGTGGTCAAACGCACAACACGCCCACCCACTTCCCAACCGATCTCAGTCGACCCAAAGTACCAGGCGATTGGCGGTAGCAACGCAATAAACAAAACAAACTTTAAGTAGTGGCCCAGCACAGAGTCACTTTTGTCTCGAATCACCGCCCACTCATTTATCGGTGAAAATAGAATACCCAGCAAATGTCCCACAATGAATCTCCCTAATCTGAATCCTGATCGTCATCGAACAAGATGCGTTCTGCTTCTTTGTCTAGATCGTCGAACTGATGATGATTGACTGACCAGATAAATGTCACGATCGCTAAAAACACGATACCTACACTGACAGGTACTAAAATAAAAATGGCTTCCATTAACCTTGCCCAACGGAATTGAGGCGACTGGCGTTGACGATGACCAATAGTGAACTCATCGACATACCCAGTGCAGCCATCCAGGGTTCAAGCCAACCGGCAACCGCGAAAGGAATCACACTCAGGTTATAAAGTACGGCCCAACTCATATTTTGCCTGAGTACATTACGGATCCGTTTGCTGTAACCAATTAACATCCAGAGACGAAAGATATCTTGTCGCAGCAGCGTCGCATCTGCTGCGTCCTGAACCAGGATATCAACGGGGCTAACGGCGACAGCTGTGTTGGCAATGCCCATCGCTGCGGCATCATTCATACCGTCGCCCACCATTAAGACACGGTCACCAACAGCTTGAAACTGGCGCACATACTCCACCTTATCTGCGGGTGACAGATCACCTTTCGCGTCATCGATCGACAAAGCTTTAGCAACGCGCTCGACCTCGATGGATCGATCACCACTCAGTAAAGTAATTTTGTAATGGGGTTTCAGTATCTGAATCAATTTCGCCGAACTGTCACGAATATCGTCGTCGAGCCTAATCCAGGCGACGGGCTCTGACCCACCTAACAATATCCAGGTACCTCGAACCTGGTCCATCGGTGGTGACAAATCAGGGAAACCGACAAATTCGGGTTTGCCGAGGCGGAAGCTTTGGCCATCAATCGAACCCAAAACACCCTCACCGACTACCTGCTCTACATTCGTTGCGGGCCTTTTGACAACTGATTCAAAGGCCCTTGCGATAGGATGCCGGCTGTTGCTTTCCAAAGTACAACAGCGATTAAGCACCTCCTCTCTAGTCCAATCAGGCGCCAACAAAGTCACTTCCGACACGTCCAACGTACCCTCTGTCAACGTGCCTGTTTTATCGAATACGATATGATTGATAGATGACAGTTGTTCCAAGAACTTTCCTGCACTAACCACGACACCCAATCGTTTCAAAGCGGTGACTGAAACCGTGTAAACCACTGGCGTCGCCAGCGACAAGGCACAGGGGCACGACACCACGAGCACCGTGATCAAAATCACAAACCAGTCAGGATTTCCGACGGCGTACCAATAGACTCCCGCACTTAACGCGAGCAATAGCACGCCGCTAACAAAATAACCGGCGACAATATCCGCTAGCCTTGCAAATGAGGGTTTGTAGAGCATGGCCTCCTGATGGAGTACCGAGAGCTTGGAGATAACAAAATCTTCAACTTCATCGCTACAACGAACAATGATCTCGCCATCGAGATTCACAGAACCGGCCAACACGCGCATACCTGGCTGCTTTCGGATTGCAGCGGACTCTCCCGAAAAGGCAGCTTCAGACACTGCGCTATTGCCTTCTGTCACCACACCATCGACGGGCACCATTTCGCCTGGCAACGCGCGCACCAACATGCCAGGGGTAATTTGTTTGATCGGCAACTCTGTCGTCAGTGCTGGCACAAAAGCTGATTCAGGTAGACAGCGCTCTGCGATCGAGACGCTCTGCTCATACTGATGACGAGAGCGAAGCTCAAGATAACGGCCGATCAAAAGCAAAAAGGCGAACATACAGACAGAGTCAAAATAGACTTCACCATCGGTGAACAGATGCCAGGTACTGAGCCCGTAAGCCGCTGAAATCGCCAGTGAAACTGGCACATCCATTCCCAGACGGCGGTGCTTTAGATCGAGAATTGCGCCGAGATGAAAGGGCATCGCGCTATAGAACGCGACAGGCGTCGCAATCGCAAAACTCGCGAATTTGATCAGACCGACATATGCGGCTTCTATACCACCATCACCGGCGACATAAGTGGCAAGCGCAAACATCATGACCTGCATCATGCCAATACCAGCAACACCTAGCCGCGCTAGCATCAAGTTTCCGTCAGCCTGCATACGCTGCATGACCGCTTGCCGGTCTTCATTCACGATCGCAGCAAAACCGATAGATTCGAGCACTGCCAATATGGCTGACTGACTCAGTAACGTTGGATCATGCTCAACTACGACTCGCTTATCGGCCACATTGGTTCGACAGCGAAATACCCCCGCCAGACGGGTCATGGCTTTTTCTATCGTGAGGGCACATTTGGCACAACGTATATCGGCAACCTGAAGAGATAGCCGATCCATATTGATGGCTGCTGCACTATTCATTTGCATCTATCCGGATCAGCGCCAATGGGGTTACCAGGCGCTTTCGTAGTCGCCAGCCATCGTCTAAACCCTCAAGTTCTAGATACCAGATACCGTTTGAAGACATGATTTCTGAAAGTTCTGTGTGGCCAACAAATCTCCTAATTGCATATTCATTACCCTGCTCGGGCAAGAGTGTATAAGACTTATCTAAGCGCTGATTTGTGACATGCCGAACGTGCAGACTAATCGCACTGTCTGTGGCACCGTCAATCCTAATAGTCGGCGTACTCGAACCCTTTATTTCAATTTGCGCGGACACTTTTAGCAAAGCTGCCTTGTTGTCTGCTCGAATCCGCTGGTTAATGGCCATGCCTTCTTTGTAATAGCTATCCACCACGACATCATCAGGAAAATAGCTGACAGTCGACACCATCAAAATACCAAAAAGTACCGCCGCAAATGGAATCGAGAACAAAGCGAGCGGCCAATAGTTTGTGGTTGAACTCTGCATCACCTGTTATTGCCAAGTCTTCAAAATAGAAGGACCAATAAAGCGGGTTTCTTTATCAACCGATGCTTCACCCCTGGGCTTAATCACGGGCTCAATCAAGGGCTCAATCAAGTTCTGACTCAAATGCTCTGTGAGGGTTATGGTTAGCTCGGTGTTCATCGCCTGAAGCTGATCCGGGTCAACAATAACGGTAAGTGATATGTCCTGAACTTCTCCGCCTTCGATATCAAAGGGCGCTTGCGGTATCCACCTTACGCCGGGCAAGCCGGTGACACTCAGCACATACTGCTGACGTTCCAGGGTCTTGTTCATGGCTTTAATTGTGTAGGTATTTTGAATGTATCCGCCCGGTACTTCTTGAAATAGCTGACCTCGACTTCGCAGTACGTCGACATCTAATGGTTTACGCGTCAGCAGAGCACCGGTAAAGAGCGATATCATCATAACCATGGCAAGGCCATAGCCGATTAATCTTGGTCGCTTCCATGTCCATGGTTTTCCTTCCAGTTGGTGCTCGGTTGTATAGGCAATCAAACCGCGGGCATAATCCATCTTATCCATGATCGAATCGCAAGCGTCCACACACGCAGCACAATTGATGCACTCATACTGCAGGCCATTGCGAATATCGATCCCAGTCGGGCAAACCTGCACACACCAGGTACAGTCGATACAATCACCCATACCCACCGATTCTGGTTCCACGCCTTTCTTCCTAGAACCGCGCTGTTCGCCACGGGCCTTGTTGTAACTTACAACCAACGTATCTTTATCAAACATCGCTGCCTGAAAACGCGCATAAGGACACATGTACTTGCAAACCTGTTCTCGCATCCAACCCGCATTGATGTAGGTGGCGACGGTGAAGAAGAGTGTCCAAAATGTGGTCACCAACGGTAACTGCCAATTGAATGTATCAACGATGAGAGACTTCAAATCATAAAAGTAACCGATAAATGTCACGCCGGTCGCAAGCGCAATTCCGAGCCAGAGAAGGTGTTTTGCCGATCGTCGCAAAAACTTTGAAAGGCTTAAAGGCGCAGCATCCATTTTAATGCGTTCATTCCGAGTGCCTTCAGTCACCTGCTCAGCCCACATAAATATCGCAGTCCAAACGGTTTGTGGACAGGTGTACCCACACCAGACCCGACCGGCAAGGTTGGTGACAAAGAACAACGCGAATGCCGAGATCATCAAAGCCCAGGCCAACAGTGAAAAATCCTGAGGCCAAAACGTCATCCAGAAAATATGAAATTGCCGCGTAGGAAGATCAAATAGTACGGCCTGGTGGCCATTAACGGATAACCAGGGCGTAGCAAAGTAAGCAATTAACAGCGGCCAACCCGTAAACGCTCTCAACAGTTGATAGAAGCCTTCAATCTTGCGGGTATAGATCTTCTCGCGCTTTTCGTAGAGATTCAGGACCGTGGAGTCAATTTGCTCCACTGCCGCTATACGATTGGATTCAACGCTTGCGGGTTCAGCCCTCATTATCATCCGCCAGACTAAGCACGTAGCCCGCTAGAATATGAATCCTGTCCGCACCCAGCTTGTTGTCAAAAGCAGGCATTTTGCCATTGCGACCATTTCGCACGATGTGTTGAATTCTATTCCGAGAATTGCCGTACAACCATATTTCGTTCGTTAGGTTTGGCGCGCCAAACATAGTATTGCCTTTGCCTTCAACACCATGGCAGGCAACACAATACAACTGATAGTGCGTCGCGCCGTTGGTTGCAAGCGTTTCATCTATGTCCCGCCCAGCGAGTTGTAAAACATATTCACTCACTTCAGCAACACCGGATTCACCCAGTGCGCCACCCCAGGCAGGCATACCAGCCTGGCGTCCATACGTCAGGGTATTGGTGATCGACTCATCAGAATCACCCCAAAGCCATTCCTTATCCGTCAGATCAGGAAACCCATAACTACCCTGTCCTGCAGCGCCGTGACAGATGGCGCAGTTATTGGCAAAGAGTCGTCGTCCCATTTTATTGGCACCCGGATGAGTCGCTACCTCGTCAAGCGTCAGACCACCATACTGAGCAAAGATCGGCCCATAGGTCGCCTCTGCTACCGCACTGTCTTTCTGGTACTCGCCAGTGGAGGTCCAACCGCCAATCCCAGGCCAATTTCCAAGACCTGGGTAATAGATGAGATAGCCAACCGCGAAAACGATGGTCAAAATAAACTTCCAGTACCACCAGGATGGCAATGGATTATCGTATTCCTCAATGCCGTCGTAGTTGTGTCCCGTGGTTTCACCTGATTTACCAACACTTCGGTTAAGCTGCAAGATCAAGAAGAATACGATCAATGACAAAATCGTGCCGGCTATGACAAAAAAGCTGACTATCGAGCTCATTTCTCTTCTCCGACTTCGTCTGGGTCATCGGCAAAGGGTAATCGCCCATCAGCTTCAAACCTCGACTTATGGCCTGGTAAATATGCCCAGACAACCACCGCAGCAAAAGCCAACATGCATAGAACCGTGCCGATGCCTCGCAACAAATCAATATCCATTAGCGTCGCTCCTTTATCAGCAAGCCCAATTGTTGGAGATAGGCAATCAGTGCATCGGCTTCTGTTTTATCTTCTAAGCCAACCGTCGCATTACGGATATCTTCATCGGTATAAGGCACACCAACGACCCGCAGCGCGACCAATTTCTTGGGGGTTGTCTCAAGATCGAGGTTGTTTTCAAACAGCCACGGAAAACCTGGCATATTGGATTCAGGTACCACCGCTCGCGGATCATTTAAATGTGCTCTATGCCAGTCGTCACTATAGAGGCCACCCACTCGAGCAAGATCTGGCCCGGTACGTTTGGAACCCCAGAGGAACGGATGGTTATAGACCAGTTCTCCAGCCACCGTATAGTGGCCATATCGCTCAACCTCTGAACGCAGTGGCCGTATCATTTGCGAGTGACAAACATGACAACCTTCTCGTATGTAAATATCACGACCTTCTAATTCCAGTGGCGGCAGTGGCTTTAATCCTTCGATAGGTTCAGTAACCACGCTCTGTGTCATCAACGGAATAATTTCTACCGCACCACCAAAACTCACGGCGATCAATATCAGCACTAACATGATGCCCATGTTCTTTTCGATAAGATCGTTCATGCTGGCACCTCCTGCTCTAGAGACGCACCGTCTTCTGGCGGGCTCAGTTCTGGCACACTCTCTGCTGGCACACTCTCTGCTGGCGCAGTTCTAGCGGTTTTCCAAACGTTGTAGCTCATGATCAACATGCCGCAGAAAAATATGCCGCCGCCGATAAATCGAACGACATAACCGGGGAAACTGGCCTCAACCGATTCAGCAAAACTATAGGTGAGCGTGCCATCCACATTTACCGCACGCCACATAAGGCCTTGCATCAAGCCGTTGACCCACATAGACGCGATATAAAGTACGGTCCCAACCGTCGACATCCAAAAATGAATATCGATCAGTTTGATGCTGTACATCTCACCGGGCTTTTTACCGTATGTGATCGGTATCAGGTGATACATTGCACCCATCGAAATCATCGCCACCCAACCGAGCGCACCGGAGTGCACGTGACCAATGGTCCAGTCTGTGTAATGGGATAAGGAGTTGACCGATTTGATCGCCATCATCGGACCTTCAAAGGTCGACATGCCGTAGAAAGACAAGGACACCACTAAAAATTTTAGAATCGGATCAGTCCGCAACTTATCCCAGGCCCCTGACAACGTCATAATACCGTTGATCATGCCGCCCCAACTGGGTGCTAGTAGCACCAGAGACATCACCATGCCAAGGCTCTGAACCCAGTCGGGTAAAGCGGTGTAATGTAAATGGTGCGGACCTGCCCAGACGTAAATGGCGATCAGCGCCCAGAAATGCACCACAGACAATCGATAAGAATAAACGGGCCGCCCAGCTTGCTTGGGCACGAAGTAGTACATCATGCCGAGGAAGCCCGCGGTTAAGAAAAAGCCTACCGCATTGTGCCCATACCACCACTGCACCATGGCATCTACCGCGCCCGCATAAACCGAATAGGACTTGGTCAGGGTAACGGGAATGGCGAGGCTATTAAAAATATGCAAGATCGCGACAGCAACAATAAACGCCGCAAAGAACCAGTTCGCGACATAGATATGCTCAGTTTTGCGCTTCATCACCGTGCCAAAAAACAGGATCGCGTAAGCCACCCAGACCACGGTAATCAAAATATCGATCGGCCACTCGAGTTCTGCGTACTCTTTGCTGGTAGTGAGGCCGAGCGGCAAAGTAATGGCCGCTAAAACAATGACCGTTTGCCATCCCCAAAACACGAATGCCGCGAGCTTGTCGGAGATCAATCTGACCTGACAGGTTCTTTGCACAATAAACAGCGAGGTGGCCATCAACGAACAGCCGCCAAACGCAAATATCACCGCATTGGTGTGTAAAGGTCGAAGCCTACCGAAATGAAACCAGGGCAAATCGAAATTGAGTGCAGGCCAGGTCAATTGAGCGGCAATCACCACGCCAACGAGCATGCCCACAACACCCCAGAAGATCGTCATGATGCTAAACTGACGAACCACCTGATAGTTGTAGCTGGTTTCTGACACTAAAAATCCTCTCTAACACTATTCCAGCGGAATGATAGTCAGGAGGATTATTCAGATCATTGATCTATGTCAGCAAAGCGGAAGATTTCTATTGATTAGACCTGATTCGGACGGATCCGTTGGCGCATGCTCCCTCGCTCGGTTCATGATTGGCGGTTGATTAGCCACGTCTAGAGAACCGACCGGTAATACATGATTTGAAATACATACTCGGAAAACTGGCTGATAATCAGACTGCTAAAAGCGACATAGAACAGAATATTTCTTACCGGCAAAAACCGCCAATAACAACGTAAGCCCAATGACAAATGGCAATGTTGGAGCCGCCATTTCGCCTGCGACTGACATCGAAAAGACCTTCCAAAAATAAAACGCACTACCTACCAACGTAGAGCAGGCCACTACCCATGCCGACTTTACCTGAAAAGACATATTGACTCCGTTTTGTGAAGGCCAGTTGCGAAACTACTCGAAAATTGAATGTTAAAGCAACTCCAGAATTTTCTGAGAATGTCGGCTTTTCTAGCACCAGCTTTGGTGTTGGACCCGGAGTCAGGATGTTTGTAGCAGCGTCGCAATTTGTGCTGCGAAATCATCTCTGGAAAAGGGCTTCTGGATGAATGAGACATATTCAGATTGAAGATCTTCTGTCGTCAGCACACCTTGCTGATAACCCGACATAAACAGCACTTTCAGATCCTGCTGATGTTGCCTAAATTTTCTCGCGATATCTGGACCTTTCCGGTTTCCCGGCATCATCAGGTCGCAAACTAACAAATCGAATTGGGTTCCTTCAAAAACATCCGACTCTGCTGCACTGGCAACTTCTACTACCTGAAAGCCAAGTGACTTGAGCAGTTCAGACACAAGTTGCCTGACGTCTGGATTATCTTCGACCAGCAACACGCTCTCGTTCCTTTCGAGAGGGATTGCCTCGCTGGCAACAGAATCCTTATGTGGAATGGGTTCGGCTCCTCTTGGCAACAACATGGAGATGGTCGTACCAACGTCGCTAGGCTCGATAAATACATGACCGCCTGATTGATGAATGAAGCCGAATACCGTGCTCAGCCCCAGACCGCTGCCGCCCATATTTTGCTTGGTGGTATAAAATGGATCAAAAGCCTGCCGTTTCGATTCTTCACTCATGCCGACGCCACTATCCTGGACACTCAATTTAAGGTAGTCGCCGACTTGCAGATCGCGCCTACTGGCTTCCGCTTGCAATAGCGAGACTTCGCGAATGCTGAATTTTAGGGTGCCACCCTCGGGCATCGCATCTCGCGCATTAATTGTCAGGTTCAAGATAGCGCTAGCTAACTGCAGCGAGTCTAGAAAGCAGTACCAATTACAGTCCGCATGATCGCTCTCAAGTTTGATGTCTTTCTCCAAGGTTGTTTGCAGTAGTGGCCGCATACCCTCGAGGTAGTCACCAAGTCGAAACGAGCTTGGATCTAAGCGCTGTTTTCTTGAAAAGGAGAGTAGTTTTTGAATAAGGTTGGCGCCGGTAACGGACGCCCGGGTTATGGCGGCGAGTGAATTTTCGACTTGATCATGAGCACCTAAATCGTCGCCTGCTAATTCCGCGTGTCCCAATATCACCGTGAGCAGGTTATTAAAGTCATGGGCGATACCGCCGGTGAGATGACCAATGGCATCAAGACGTTGAGATTGCCTTAACGTTTCTTCCGTCCGCTCTATCTCGGTAATGTCTCGTGCGGAGATATATAGCCGGGTCCCGACTGGCAATAGTAGAGTGACAGCATCGAGCAGCACAGTACGAATATCACCCACCTTTGTGGTCAACTCCACACGATAACCTCGGAGGGTCCCTCCCTGCTGCAACGCCGCCATCGTTTGGCTACGATTTTCAACGCTGCCCCAGACATTTAGGTCATTCGCTGTTTTGCCGATGGCTTCCTCTCTGGACCAACCGAACCCAGAAACCCAACCATCGTTGACATTGACGAACTCACCGGTTTCGACAACAGTGATTGAATTCATCGCACTACTGGCATTAAAAGAGGCCTCAAAGGAAGCATCTACCAGACGGCGCGCCTGCGATGTTTCTTCGAATTCGGTGACATCGCGTGAATTCAACATCACACCAGATATTTCTTGGTCGAGAAAGTGCGCGATCACTTCTGTAAATCGCCAGGAGCCGTTCTTGTGTTGAAATCGAACGATGAAGCGTGGAACCTCTTCCCCATTAAGAACTTTCATTAGGATAGTCAAAGCTCGCTCCCTATCTTCGGCATGTACCTTGTCGAAAACGAGGGTGCCAATCAGATCTTCTGGTTCGTAGCCAAATATCGACCTAATTGAGGGGCTTTGAAATTGAACCAAGCCATTCGCATCAAGCAGCGTCACGACATCTCGAGAATTTTCGATCAGCGCCCTGTACAAAGGCAGCATGGTTTGGTCTTCAATCGACATGTCTTAACTTAACCTCTTCATAGAAAAGAAGGCCAGCCTTTTTTCAGTTGGAAAATGGGTGACACAAGTTAGGTTTCGCTAAGCTGAACCTTTCACCCGGTCTGTAATCTCTTCAATTCAACAAAGCTAAGTGCCTCCATCTCTTCCAGAGCCAAATAGATAATCAAAATGATTGCCAGAAATAGAATGACAACAACCACAGTACAATCTGGGTAAACCCTCAAACATAATTTACTCATCCCACTGAGCCAAACCTGTTCTTTACGCTTACTTTTTCGAAGCGCAATTCTTAGCCTAAACCGCGTCTAATCTCTCTCAGAACCTTCAAAAATAGGAATGTAGCATTATGCTACAAAACCCCCTAAGCTTTCAGCATCGTGAGCCAAACAGGTTGATCTATGACTATTCGAGTAGCGAAAGCTTTAGAGCAAGAGGCAGCCAGCGCAGCAAAATTAGCCAGACGTTCACTGGGCAAGCAAATTGAGTACTGGGCATCTGTGGGTCAAACTGTGTGCAGTCAACTCAATGAAGCAGAGATATTTAGGCTGCTAGAAGGCCAAGTTAACCTCAAAAATACTGGTGTGGACTTCCGAAACGACCTTGACGCGGACGATCTCGTAAACCAACTAGAGCAGCAGCGCATGACAGGCGCACTGGCACAATCAACGTCCAACGCAAAGGTTAAAATCCAACGAGACCCTGATCACCCTGGCATGTTGCAGATGGTTCATCTGGATGGCTCTATTGAACGTGGGGTTTGGGAAAACGATCACTTTGTCACCAAGGAGAAGATTCGGACTACTCGAGGGTGACATGAAGTAGGCTCTACCTACTCGCCGGCGGTAACGGCGCTAGCAAGTCAACATTCTGCCGCCAATAACTCGCTATTCAAAATATCCTATTTGTGAATGCAGACTAGATCGCTAAAAGAACTCGAATATCCTGCAACGGCTACCGAGCCAACCAGGCAGCTTTCGCGAGAGTGTGGTTTGAAGCGCCACCATAACAAGATTGATAAAAACAATGCGCTAGGAGGGACAGCCTAAGTTCACAATGTAACCAACCCCCTGCTTTATTCACGAAATAACTCAGTACCAAACATCAGACCCGCACTCGCGCACAGGCAAATGCAAATCTTCCCGATAGCCTCACCATCTAGTTCCGTACTTAATAGTTCGCCAATCACCACTACGTTTACTCCGTCCCTTTACCCTGGACACATTTCTTGCTCGCCCATGATTCAGCGACAAACATATTCCTACAATTCGCAGACCTTTTTTGTCAGTAGCACCAACCGGAGAATTGAAAATTCTAGTGCAACCGTAAACGTTCATGCTAAAGATCGATTTGCGATTGAGTTCCTTCGGAAGTTTGGCGCACGTCGAGCTGCCGATCAACATGAGGCCCATGGAGACCTGGTCGTTTTCGAGGATGTATAACAACCCAACCTTTACCACTAGCCATTGTCTGTTTCACACCTGATGCAGAGTCAAAACAAAATGATTGGCCAAAGAATGGCCACAAAAGCGAAGATAAAAATAAGAGTTTTTTAATATCAGATAGTTAGATGGCGGTAGGGGTAAGAATCGAACTTACCAGCCACTTTAACAGCAGCTCAATGGCTTTGAAGGCCACGCGAGACACCAGCCCCGATGCCCTACCTCGACCAGTCTATCGAACAGGAAGAGCAGATGGTACTCCCCTGTTCTTGATAGGCAGGTTAAAGACAGTTTAAAGTCAGGTAGCGCCAACTTCTGCCTCGGCAAATTCTTGGATTAACTTGTAGTTCGCCTTGCCATTAGGCGCTCTTTCGAGTGAAGCGCGAACCAGAATCCGCTTAGGTAGTTTGTACCCAGCGAGGTGCTGGCGGGCAAAATCTCTAAGTTCAATTTCTTCTAGTTCGTAGCCAGGGTTCAACTGCACAACGGCTGTGATGGATTGCCCCCATTTCTTGTCTGCTAATCCAACGACCAGACAATCAGCCACACTCTCGTGAAACTTCATGGCTTCTTCAACTTCCTCCGGGAAGACTTTTTCACCGGCGGTATTAATACAGTTTGAGCCACGTCCCAGCAGTGTTAGAGTGCCATCAGCTTCTACCTGAACAAAATCTCCAGGAATCGAATAGCGAACGCCGTCAATCACCTTGAATGTCTTATCAGTTTTTTCCTGATCCTTATAATATCCGTCGGGTAAAAATCCAGACACAGCAATCATGCCCTGCTCACCCGAGCCGGCTTTGACTTCCTGACCTTCCTCGGTGAATACCTTACAACTCGGTCCCAGACTAAACTTAGCCACCTCGATGGTTGCATCTTTGGTCATCACCGATGAGCCAAGACCAATCGCCTCAGAAGACGAGAAGCCATCGGCTAACACCAGATTTTCGTTATGACGCAAGAGCCCTGCTTTGACATCCCGGGTCCACATGACGCCACTCGAGGTAATCGCAGCCAACGACGAAATATCATACTTACCTGGATCAGCATCCAGGGTCTCAACCAGCGGTCTAGCAAATGCGTCACCGACAATCGAGATGGTGGTGACCTTGTGTTGTTGAATCAACTCTAGTGCCAACGGCGCTTCAAAGCTCTTGGAGGTGAGGGTAATCACCGTACCGCCTCCGGCGATCGCATTCAGGCCAGCGAGCAAACCGGTACCGTGCATCAGCGGCGGTAACGGCAGGCTAACGACTGGATTAGGATTTTCGCCAACGCGCGCTAGATGCTCGGCAATATTTTTACAAGGCGGAATACCAAATCGTACGTTGCCACCGGCGCCCAGAACATGCCACAGCGCATCATGACTCCACATCACACCCTTGGGCATCCCAGTGGTGCCGCCCGTATAGATAAAGAGCTGATCGGTCGATTCTCGCTGAATACCCAACGGGCTGTCGTCACCCTTGTTAGCGAGGTCCTCATAGGCTGTGGCACCGCCTAAATCGCCATAGCCATCATCAATTTGAATCCACTGCTTCAACTTGGGCAACTGCTGCTGGATCTTGCTAACCTGCTCAGAAAACTCGCCAGCAAACATACAAACCGTCGCATCGGCATTGTCGAGCAGATAGAGCAGCTCATTTTCAATATAGCGATAATTCACATTCACATGGGTCAGACGAGCTTTAAAAGCAGCCGCAAGACCTTCTAGATATTCAGGTCGATTGCGGGTGTAAAAAGCGACCTTGTCACCTGCGACTGCACCACCCTCTAACAGGTTGCGAGCAAGCCGATTGGTGCGACTGGTAAACTCGCCCCATGAAATAACCTGGTCACCGTGTATCAATGCAGCGCGGTCGTCGGGGACGACCATTGCCACTGCATCCAAAATATCGCCATAATTCATTTATATCTACTCCCTCTATAACCAAGCTGAGATAGTATCAACGAATTACGGGAATCGCGACGCTCGTCGGCCGACAATAATCCAGCTGGACGCAAGATTGACGCTCATAATAACGGTTGAACACTTTGCTCCAATTATCAAGCACGGCCCAAGCTTGAAGCCTAAAGCTTAGGTCTCAAGATCAAAGGTCAATCCCGCGCGTTCAACCAGGCGCTTGATCAGCTTGTCACCCATAGCCGGCGCCGTGGTATAGATGCCACCTGGCAGATCCGTGCAATCATGGATAAGACACAGAGCCGATTCGGCAATCATTCTCGAAGTCGACCCATAACCTGGATCAAGGTCGCCGGTCACGGCCACCTTGAGTGTTTCACCATTCTCGCCGGTACCGATGAACAGCACATCATAGTGCCCTGCTTCGCGACTTTCTTTGGAGGGTCCTTCGCCAGGTTGTGGCACATCATCACCTGCTAGCGGGTTCGTAGAAGCCACCAACTCAGCGATGGCCTTACCCTGTTCACCCGGGCCGGTCATCATCATCTCATCGTATTCAAATTGGGTGCCATACATATGGCCTAGCAGCGCGTTTGAGCGATGGACATTCTTGGTATTGATCGCCGCCATGATGAAGGGTGCAACCCAACTACGGGCTATTTCGTCGTCGTAGGGCTCGGTATCTTTGGGCTGCTGGGGTCCAGCAAAGCCATTACTGAGTGAGAAAGGGTTACCGAGAACTTTAATGAGCTCAGGGTTTTTGGCCACGGCCGCCATTGTTGCGCCTAACGAAGCTGCTGTACCACCGGAGAACTCACCTGCCATCGCTCTTACTCGACCTCGAACTCTTGGCAAAGCATGACCAAATTTTTCAATGGCAGCTTTCTCTAAAAAATAAACACCCAGATCAAAGGGAATTGAATCAAAACCACAACTAAACACAATCCTAGCACCAGATTTCTCTGCCGCTGCAGAGTGCGCCTGAATCATTTCATACATCCAACCCGGTTCACCTGACAAGTCAACGTAATGGGTGCCTTCTTCTGCACACAGCGCAACTAAGTCAGAACCATAGAGCTGATAAGGGCCAACTGTCGTGATAATACATGTGGCGCTCTTGACCATCGCGCGCAAGGAATCGAGATCTCCCGCATCAGCCGCAATAAGCGGAGTCTCGGCAGGCGCACCCACTTCACCTCTAACAGCAGCCAATTTCTCAAGGCTACGCCCCGCCATTGCCCAATTGGCAGCGGGACCGTGCGCCGCTGCCATATATTCTGCAACGAGCCGCCCAGTAAACCCGGAGGCACCATAAATCACGATGTCATATTGGCGATTGGCGGTCATAAAATTTCCTATTAATTAAAGTGGTTTGTCTTAAGAGTCAGGTTGCAAGTTAGGTTAAGGGCTTGGGAGAAAAGCTTATTCAAAAAATAGATGTGCTGCACCGCTAGATGAGACCCGGCCAATCTGACAGGCCGAATCATAACCTGCTTCATGTAGCGCTTTCAGGACCTGATCTCGCTCATCAAAGTTCACCGCGGCGAGCAATCCGCCGCTGGTTTGGGGGTCGAACACAATCGCCATGCTGGGGTGGGCTATCGTCGTCATATCGATACAGGCAGCTTTATTGCCATCGTGCAAAGTACTCTTGATTCGGAGGTCGTTCAGACACTCAACCGCACCAGGCAAACACGGTAGCGACGCAACCTTGATGACGGCACTGCATTTTGATGCCTTCAACATTTCAAGTAAATGCCCTGCCAAACCAAACCCTGTCACATCTGTACAGGCCACAACACCATGCTGTGTCAACAGCCTCGCGGCATCACCGTTGGACTGGTCCATAGAGCTTATGGCTGCTTGGACCCAAGTGCCTTTAGCGCGATACTGCATGTCTGCGGCTAACACGGCACCGGTACCCAGCGACTTCGTTAGAATTAAGCATTGATCGGTTTTTAAGCCTTGTTTTTTCATAAGCTCGGACTTGGTCGCAACGCCATTGACGGCAAAACCCAGGCTCATCTCTGCACCCTCGGTGGTATGACCACCTACCAGCGCGACTGCTTCTTCCGCCAGTACTTCGCGGCTACCGGCAACTAACTGCTCCAGTGTGGCGCGAATTTTTCTTGGCGTACCATAAGGTACCGTCATGATGGCTAGAGCCGTGACAGGCTCTCCTCCCATCGCATAAATGTCACTCAAAGCATGGTGAACTGCGATGCGAGCAAATGTAAAGGTATCCGCTGTGAATGCCTTAAACGTGTCCACCGTGTGCAACATCACCTTGCCTGCAGGTGGTTCAAAGGTCGCAGCATCATCAAGACTCGCAGTATTTATACCCGCATTTTGTAAAACCTCAGACAACAACCCAGCACTCACCTTCGAGCCGCAGCCTCCGCAGCGCATTTGTTCATCCAGATCTACCAGTAAACCCTTACGAGGTTCCGGCTTCATTCGGGGTAGATCGCGAAACTTATCCATAAACTGCTGATCGATCCAGTCTTTCCAGCGCCATACCCAACCACCTTCGGCCCGATAACGACCTTTGGTCGCCACGGCGTGTCGCCCTCCGGTGGAGATAAGCGACAGAAACTGAGCTTGTGGTTTATAGGCTTTAGGTTTTTGTCCAAGCAAATAGCGTCGAATATTCTGATACAAGATCGGCCCTTGTCGCACAGCAAAGACACCCGCCTTGGGTCTTGGGTATTCTGAACTCTGGGCAATATCTCCGACGGCAAACACTGAATCAAAATTAGTGGATTGTAGTGTCGCTCTGATTGCAACAAAGCCGGCTTCGTCCAGATCAAGGCCTGTTTTACCTAACCAGCCTTGCGATGTCGCAGAGGTAACCCAGAACACTTCATCGGCCAAAACCTCACCACCAAAATCATTGAGTACTGCCGATTTTGTTACCCCACTAACGCGAGCACCCAGATGAATTTCGATCTTCCGCTCTAGCAGATGTTGGCGTATGCGCACCTGCACATCCGGGTGATATCCCGGCAATATCACATCCGAAGCAGCAATCAGATGCATTGCCGGCTTAGCGCTTGAATGCTTGCTAATGTGTTCATGAATCGCCAGTGTGAGTTCTACCCCACCAGCACCAGCTCCGACCACCGCGACACTGGACACTTTTGACGTTTTGAGTCGTTCAAGAAATGACTGCCATCGGCTTAAGAACTCACCGATCGGCTTAACCGGAATAACATGCTCTGAGGCGCCGGGTATATCGAGATTAGGCGTAATACCGATATCTAGACTCAGCGCATCATATTCAATGCCTGGTCGACCTTGTATCTCTACTCGTTTTGAATAGGGGTCGATATCTTCAACGCGCGCCTGTATGAACTCAGCACCAGCAAAGCGGCACAGAGGAATTAGGTCGATGTGAATGTCTTCCGCCGTATAGTGGCCGGCCACGACGCCCGGTAACATGCCAGAATAGGGTGTCAAAAAGTCAGGGCTAACCAGTGTGACTCGCAAACCCGGTATTGGCTTCATACCCAGCATACGCAGCAACAACACATGGCTGTGACCACCGCCGACGAGAACCAGATCCTTTACGATGGGAAATGACTGCATCATTTCGTCTGCCAACTAAGCTCAGGCAGACATCGCCTCCGCTTCGGTGTGACGTTTGAAATACTCTGCCATTTTTGCCAGTGCCGCTTGCCCCTCAGGAATCCGCGCCGCAAACACTGGAAACACATGGGGCATTTTAGGCCAAACTTCGAGCTCGGCTCTGCCCCCGGCGGCGGTGACACGTTCGGCTAAACTCTCTGAATCGCTATACAACACCTCAGTTGAGCCAACATGAATCATCATCGGGCACAGGCCTGAAAGATCACCGTACAACGGTGATGCTAACGGTGCCTTCCTGTCGCGATCATCTAGATAGAAATCTGCCATTTTTACGAGCGCCCGGTGGGTGAGGAGACAATCTTTGCCGTCGTTGTATTCATGGCTGGCGCCCGTGCAGGCAAGATCAACCCAGGGTGACATCAGCATCGCGCATGCCGGTTGAGGTAGGCCAAGATTTTTGAGGTTGAGGGCTGTTGCGACAGATAACCCACCGCCCGCTGAATCTCCGCATAAAGCGATATTCTCGGGTGCAAAGCCCTCATCTAAAAGCCAGCGATAGGCGCTAGTAGCGTCCTCCACCGCCGCCGGAAATGGAAACTCTGGCGCGAGACGATAATCCACCAGTAGCACCCGGCAACCGGCCATTTCGGCAAGTCGCCACGCGACATCCCGATAGCCATCAGGTTTACCGACGATATAGCCACCACCGTGCAAGTACAGAATCACTTTGTTTTGATCGATGCCTTCGATCGTGACCCATTCTGCAGCCACATCACCAATTGACTGAGGCACAACGGCAACCTTGTCGGGCAGCTTTCCACCGAGACTCGCGCCCCCATCCAGGGCTTCCCGCAGCGCACTGATCTCTTCCAATTGGTCAAACTGTTTTCGTATGGTGTATTTCATCACCAGGCTGATTATCGACGCGCGAATACTCATGCTCATTTCTCTACTGACTACGCATGCAATCATACTATTCATTGGGACCGCGGTTATACTCCCCGTGTGCAAACACCGAGCCGACAACAAAGAGACTTATGCTGGAGCATTCAACAGCCAGCATTAATCCGGCCGCACGACATCTGGCCCACCGACGACTGGTTTGCTGAGCAACCGGTGCCGTTTATTCGCGATTTGGCTAAGCCACCGCCGAGGTTCCGCCTCGGCATTCACTTTGAAAAAATATTTCAAGAATGGCTGGCGGTGCATCCACGCTACCAAACCACAGCAAAGAATCTTCAGGTACATGATGCAGGCCGCACGCTTGGCGAGTTTGACCTGTTAGTCCAAGGCGCCGGCGGCATCGAACACTGGGAACTTGCCATCAAGTTTTATATCAATCAGGCGCACCACGACGAACCGCGCTTCTGGTTTGGGCCAGACCCGACCGATACCCTCGCAACCAAACTCGATCGCCTGAATACGCATCAACTGCGTCTCTCAGACCAGCCTCCCGCTCAGGCGTTATTGAACGAAATGGGGATTACTCTAGCCGGCCGACGGAGCATTATGAAAGGTCGCCTGTACCATCCCTGGGCGCAATTTCAGATCTCGCACTTTGCGGCACCGGAGATCGTCAATCCACATCACCTCAAAGGCTGGTGGCTGAAACAACAAGATATACATGAACTCAATCATGAACGGGAGGATACGCGGCTAGTTTATCTCGACAAAAGCCTTTGGTTATCAGATGTGTGCCCCGAGGATGTCAACCAGGTGATTGACACCGGTGACCTGACGGAAATCATTAAGGAAACTGATCAGATCGCAATTCAGGTGGCATTACTGGATGCAAACCATCAGGAAACTTCCCGCGGCTTTATCCTTAAACCTGACTGGTTTCGACAAGCCATTTACACGAACTGAACTGTTTACTGGCCGGCTTTAAGGATCAATTGCCGTATCCTGAAACTGAAGATCATGCAATCTGGCATAAATACCCTTTTGTGCCAGCAATTCCTCATGAGTGCCAAACTCTTTTACTTCGCCATGATGGAGCACCAGCACACGGTCAGCTTCTTGTATGGTTTGCAGTCGATGGGCAATCAGAATCGAGGTTCGACCCTCCATCAGGGCTTTGAGTCCATCCTGAATCAGAGCTTCGGTTTCTGTATCTATGCTCGCCGTTGCCTCGTCAAGAATTAAGATTTCCGGATCCGCAGCCAGCACCCGGGCAAATGCAAGTAACTGCCGCTGGCCCTGGGATAGGTTTGCACCTCTCTCAACCAGAGGTGTGTCGTAACCTAACGGCAAACGATCAACGAACCTATCGGCATTTACCGTTCTCGCTGCCTTGATGGCCATCTCTCGAGTGACGTTGGGATGACCCAACACAATATTATCTAATATCGTTCCAGAGAATATATGGAAGTCTTGCAGCACCACCCGAATTCGTTGCCGAACTTCTCGACTACGCAAATCGTTCAAGTCAATACCATCAAGAAAAACCATACCGCGATCAAAGTCATAAAAACGGCAGAGCAATCGAACCATGGTGCTTTTACCTGAACCCGTCGGTCCAACAATCGCAAGTTTTTGCCCGGGCTCTATGGTGACGGAAACATTCTTAAGAATGGGGCTTTCGTCGTTGTAACCAAAGTTCAAACCACGAAACTCCACCTTACCCTGCAGTCTTGGTGGCAGCTGAACAGGGTCAGCCGGTTCATGAATTTGTTCTTCCCAATCCAGCGCCTGAAAAATGCGTTCACCACTGGCCATTGCACGAAACAGCACGTTTAACTGTTCGCCAAGCATCACGACCGGGCTAAACAGCATGTTCATAAATCGGGTAAACAGAATTACGCCACCAAGACTCATTTCGTCCTGAACCACCTGACCACCACCGTAGTAGATGATGATGCCGAGACCAATTGATGCCAGGCTGTCGTTAAAGGCGCCATAGAACGTTGACAGATTAATAGAGCGATACTCAAAGCGTCGATTAGATTTGTTGATAACGTTGTATTCGCCAAAATTTCGATCTTGTCTTTCACTTAGCTGGACGACCTGCATGCCGGATAAATTTTCCTGCAGATTCTGATTCAGTTCAGAGACCGTGTTGCGAACTAAACGAAACACCTCCCGGGTGGCACTTCGAAACAAGTAGGTGGCCAGCCCCACCAGTGGTACCAACAAAAGCAGCAGCAGGGTCAGCTCAACACTGGTTGACAGCATAATGGCCAGCGCCACAAAAAATGGTACAAACTCACCGACTAGACCACCCATACCGCGCAGCATTTCATACAAGGCTTCAACATCGTTGGTCACACGCGTCATAATTCGACCCACTGGCACCCGGTCATAAAATGAGCTGGGTCGGGTTTCCATATGGGCAAAGAGATCCTGTCGCAAATCTCGCAGCCCATTCACAATGGCACGCACCAAGGTGAGCCGATGCAAGTGCCCGGTAAAACCAAAAATACTCATGAATATAAAGAACAGAAAGCCAGCGGCATAGATCGGCGGCCATCCTGTTAACTGCGCCAGCCACTCTGTTAGCGCAATCATACCAAGGTCGGGCATATTGCTATCGGCTTCACCCATTATCACAAAATCAACCAGCACCCGACTGATAATGATTTCTAACAACACGGCAAAGAAGCTTGTGATCAGTACGAGTATCGCACTCAAAAACAGCTGAAACTTATAGGGCAACAGCCATTTCCCGATGCGACCCAAAAGCTGCATGTTCAGCACGTTGCCAGAAAGTTCGGCGTCGAACATCGCGTAGTTGCGCTTCGCTTCACTCATGTTGTTAAGACGTCCGAGTCTGGCGTCAAACCGCCCTGGGTCTGAGCACGTTCGAGTTCCGCATAAAGGCCATTCTTCCGCATCAGCTCTTCGTGACTCCCCACCTCGACAATTTCTCCTTCATCCAGCACGACAACCCGATCCGAGTGACGCAATGTCGAAACGCGATGTGATACCAAGATCGTTGTCTTGTCACCTCGCATTGATTTTAAGCGACCCAGAATATGCTCTTCGGTCTCGGTATCAACGCTACTGAAACAGTCGTCAAGAATCAGTACGGGTGCGTTTCGAATCAGCCCTCTAGCCAGGGTTGCTCTTTGTTTTTGGCCACCAGAAAGAGTCACACCCCGCTCCCCTACCAGCGTGTCCATTTGTAGAGGAAATTCGCTGACGGTCTGTTTCAACGCAGCTGCCTCCGCCGAGTCCCAAATTAAATCGAGCGCCCGATCAGGGTCATCGTAACTAATATTATTTTTTAGTGGCTCGCCAAACAAAAAGGGGTCCTGAAGCACTTGGGAAATCTGCGAACGAACCTGAGCCAGCGGATAGTCGCACACATCATGACCATCGATCAGCAACATGCCTCGGCCCGTATTGACCATACGTGTAAACTGTTTCAGCAACGTGGACTTACCTGAACCTACCCGACCCACAATTCCAATCGACTCACCCGCAGCAATTTCAAGGTCGATATGATGGACCGCAGGAGTTTCAGTACCGGGATAAGCGTAAGTCAAACCCTTAAATTGAAAGTGTCCACGAATCATTGCAGGCGCTTTACCAGAGGGTTCGTCCTGAATACCCGGCACCGCATCAAATATCTCGTACAGCCGATCTGTGGCAACCGCAGCTCGTTGCACAATCGTCACAAACATCCCCGCCATGCGAATGGGTTGCAACAGCATGCTGAGACACATCAGAAAGAAAATCAGATCGCCAATACTCAAAACGCCTTCCAGAACCAAATGGCCGCCATAGACAATAATCAACAACTGAGCGAGTGACGCAAACCAGGGCATCCAAGCCGTCATCAAAGAGTTGATACGGGACTGCTCATAAAAGGCCTCGGCATATTGATCGTTGGTATTCCAGAACCGCTCTATTTCAACATCTTCTAATGCCTGAGCCTGAATCGTGCGTATACCGCCCAGATTCTCTTGAGTGTGCGAGGATAAATCCGACAGCCGATCCTGGACGTCACGCGAGGTGGTCGCCAATTGTTTGGCGACGTGTTTTGCATAAACAAAGATGATCGGTAGAAACGGCAATATGAGCAGCGTCAGGGTGACCGATTTTGCGAGCATAAAGCTGATGGCGAAGAGTGGTGCGTACACCATAATGACGAACATAAAGGAACCAAACGCAATCAAGCGATGTACCAGCGATATATCTTGAATAGCGCGGGTCATGATATCGCCGACGCCCATTCGGCCGAAAAACTCGCTGTCCTGCACCTGCACACTAGCAAATAGTTTTTGCCGAATATCGTATGAGATAGCAATACTGGCTCGCCGTACCGCGCGTCGAGCGTGAATCACGACGATCATTCGGCCTAGGACGCAACCAATAATCCCGGTGGCGATCTGTTCAATGGAGTATTCCGTCGGTTCATTTGCAATAGTGGCACCGATGACATCGATGCCTTTCCCGACTAAAAATAAGGCGCCAATTTCGAAGAATCGCGCAATAAAAAACGTCGTGAAACCGCCCGCTATCTGTCGCAGATAGGGTTTAAGAAATGGAATGAGGCGCTTTAAAGACTTCAAACAGAAAACGGTGGTTCATGGACTTGGGCGCGCATTGTTGCACAATTATTTCATAAAGGCTTCTTGCACACTTGCTCCATAAATGCGCTTCGGGCCTGCAAAAGTCATAGGGCATCACTAGTGCTCATGTATAATGCGCAGCTTATTCCGAACGAAGTACCCATCAAAGCGATATGTCCCATCACTCTGCCCAGCGTCTTTTTTCCCCTCTTGTCCTGACACTGGCGTTTACCAGTGGTTTTATTATCATGTCGGTTGAACTACTCGGCGGACGAATTCTCGCACCTTACTTTGGCAGCTCGATTTACGTCTGGGGCAGCATCATTACAATTTTTATGCTGTCGCTTGCCATTGGTTATCTGACGGGTGGTCGCCTCTCCATGAACCAGCCCAGCCTCAAGCGCTACGGGTTTTTTTACATCGGCGCTGCGTTGGCACTGTTGCCGACCATCTTTTTTGGCGAAAACATGATGGATGCCGTATTTCTACGTTTAGAAGACCCCCGTTACGGCTCGCTGGTCGCCAGCATGTTCCTATTTTTTATCCCCACGGTAATTCTTGGCATGATCGCGCCTTACTCGGTACGTTTGTTGGTCGAGAGTGCCCATGAGAGCGGTCGCATCGCTGGCGGACTATATTTTGTCTCGACCCTCGGCAGTGCCCTAGGTACCCTCGCGACCTCGTTCTACCTGGTCCTCTGGTTTGAAGTCAATCAAATTCTGTTTACCATGGTCGGTGTACTTCTCTTCGCCGGGCTGGTGGCCATTTTTGGCAGTCGCTACCTCACGCCATCTCAAAAAGATTAATCGAGGGGCTCATCAAGGGGCTTTTCAAAAGGACTTATCAGATGACTAGGAGTGTAAAATTGCGGGACCGAATGCTCTGCTGGACGTTGTTGGGTGCCTTCCCACGCCTTGCTTTTATAAGTCTAGCTTTTATAAGTCTTGGTTTCACAAGCTCGGCCCAGGCTGAGGATATCCACAAAGAAAAATCGATCTATCGCAATATCCTTGTCAAAGAAGTCTATGGCCGACGTTGTCTGGTTTTTACCGTAAAACGCGGTGACCGCAATCAGACGTGCATGGACTTAAACGACCCCAAAAAACTCGTCTTCCCCTACGTTCGCATGACACTTGCCGGACTATTACTCAGCCCCGAGCCAAAGAGAATATTAATCATTGGCCTGGGCGGCGGCTCCATTCCGGTGGCACTCAACGAAATGTATCCCGATGCCTTTATTGATGTTGTCGAGATTGATGAGGCCGTGATTAAAGTAGCGAAACGCTTTTTTAACTTTTCTGAAAACGAGCATTTGAAGGTGCACCCGGCAGACGCCCGCGTTTACACCAAGCGCGCGGGTCTGCAAGGAAAGCGCTACGATATGATCATTCTTGATGCATTCACCGGGGACTATATTCCCGAGCATCTGATGACAAAAGAATATTTGGAAGAAACCAAAGCACTATTAACGGGACCAGGCATTCTCATCGCCAATACCTTCTCAACCAGTGACCTTTACCACCATGAATCCGTTACCTATAGCGAGGTATTCGGCTCATTTTTCAACTTTAAAATGCCGAATACCGGTAATCGAGTGATCATTTCCAGTAACGAAGCTTTACCCAGTGATTTTGTCCTGCGCAGTCGAGCGAAAAAATTAAGCGCCAGACTTCAGAACTATGGTGTGGACATTGAGGTCTTTCCGCAGTTCATGCGCCGGGATATTGACTGGGACACCGAGAAACGCAGTTTGACCGACCAGTATAGCCCTGCCAATTTGCTCCGTTCTGACTCATAATAGTTGCTTTAGATAGCCTGAAGTAATTTTAGATGCGCGCCAAAATCAACCGTACCCTGGATATTATTGACGCGATGTTTGAACCTGGCAGCACGCCCAGAAGCTCAGCATTGCGTTTGGAGCTCAAGCAAAACATCGAGCAAGTTCAGGATGCCTACATCGAGATTATCCAGCAGGCACTTCGACTGTTAATGATGGATCGAATGGATGAGTGCCATAGCCTACTCCATGATCAACGCGAATCACTGGTTTCAACCTTTGAGCGAATAGGCACGGTTATCGAAGCTTTTTCCGACAGTGACGAAGCGCTAATCAAAACCGTTGTTGAGTTTTTGTTTACCCGGGCACGACTCATCGACGAATTGAAAATGTTCCCCGCCTTTGGGCTTGAACTACTAGAACGACTCAGCTTAGACGAGAGCATCGATGCGACCGTCGACTATATGGAGGTCGTGATGACCAGTAAAAAAAATCTATATAGCCGGGTCATAAACGCGCTGACAGAGGTCTCTTAATCGGTCCTTTGCTCAGTCAACCCATGTGTTCAACCCATGTGTTCAACCCTTGTACTCAACCCTTGTACTCAACCCTTGTGATCGGCCCAATAGCGATCTTTTAATAACCGCTTGTAAAGCTTACCTGTCGGATGCCTGGGCAATTCTTTCTCAAAGTCGATGCTACGAGGACATTTGATATGAGCCATGTGCTCTCGGCAATACTCGATCAATTCCGCGGCTAATTCAGGCCCAGCGTCGGCGAAATCCTTGGGCTGTACCACGGCCTTTACCTCTTCACCGAAGTCTTCATTAGGCACCCCAAATACCGCCACATCCATCACTCTGGGATGATTGACCAGCACATTCTCGGCTTCTTGAGGATAGATGTTCACCCCACCAGAAATAATCATAAAGCTCTTACGGTCGGTTAGATAAAGAAAACCGTCTTCATCCACGTAGCCAACATCCCCAAGGGTGCTCCAACCCTTCGCGTGTCTGGATTCATTGGTCTTTGCAGTATCGTTGTAGTATTCGAATTCTCCACCGCCTTCGAAATAGATCGTCCCGACTTCACCGGCAGCGACTTCCTCACCGGCATCACTGACGATATGCATTTTTGCTGTAAGCGCGAGGCCAACTGAACCTTTGTGCGCCAGCCACTGTTCCGAGTTAATAGCGACAAAACCATTCCCTTCGGTACCGGCATAGTATTCATGAATGATCTCTCCCCACCACTCAATCATTTGTTCCTTTATCTTGATGGGACATGGCGCAGCAGCGTGAATAGCGCATTCCAAACTCGATATATCATACTTGAGCCGATCCTTGTCATCTAACTTGAGCATTCGGACAAACATGGTCGGGACCCATTGGCTATGGGTTACCTGATACTTCTCGATAGTACTTAAAGCAGCCTCAGCCTCGAAATGTTCCATGATGACGCAGGTCATACCCCCGAGCATAAAGCCCATTGTGAAAGCCAGAGGCGCTGCGTGATAGAGCGGTGCCGGTGTTAGGTAAATAGTGTCTGCTGTGGCGCCGTACAGCATGGTGAACAGGTCGGGACCATCTTCAACGCCCAATTCCCCCTCTGGCAATGGTTTCAGGACGCCCTTGGGGCGTCCTGTGGTACCCGAGGAATACAGCATCGAGGCACCTGTGCTCTCATCGGCAATAGGTACCACAGGCTGGGCGGCGACGGCCTCTTCCCAGCTATCGAAACCTGCGATGACACCGTCTAGCATATAAGAGTGAATCACGTTGGGCATCTTGCCAAGCAAGTTGTCCACGACGCTTTGCCGATCTTTCGAGGTGATAAAGACCTTGGCCTGGCAATCCGTGACGATATATTCCACCTCGGCCTCCTGGAGCCGATAACTGATGGCCGTAAAATAGATACCAGAGCGCTGCGCAGCCAAGCAGATTTGGAGGAACAACGGGTGGTTCTCGAGCAAAATTGCTATGTGGTCGCCGCGTTTCAAACCCAGCGACCGAAACAGCTGGGCGCCTTGATTGGAACCGGCTTCAAGCTCGGCAAAACTGACGGTATAGCCGCTTGCAGCCATGATATAAGCGGTCTTAGTGTTGAATTGCTGGGCGAGTTTAGTGGGATGCATGGTAGCGTTTCCTTTAATTATTTTACTATGTGCGAACAATGCCAATGCCCTTCGCAAACATCAAGATACAGCGCAACTAATGGTTGAACGAATCATTCGCTATGTGTTCGAATAGCCGTACGCTGGTTAAGAAGTCACCAATGCAGGAAAAACTCAGAAACGCGCGTTACGAGGAATTAAGTCTCGAGTTGAAAGTTGCCCGTCGTGGCATCGTCGGTTTCCTCAGACTGAATCCTACCGCCGATTGCCTAGACTACAGCCAGACAGGACTGCAGTTCGGTAGTGACCAAGAGTTCAAGATCGATGAAAAGCTCGTTCTCGACCTGCGGGTCAGGGATATGGAACTTGACGAAATTAATGCCGTGGTGGTTGAGTGCGAACAATTGGACAGCGGACTCTATTGCACCCGGGTCAAGTTTTGCTTCCTGGATACGCACATGAAAAACCCGAGAATCATCCACGCATTGCTCCAGATCGAAGACCGCCTCCGCATCGAGAGAGAATACCCGAGTTAATCTGGCAAATACTCACTAGACGAACACCCATTAGACGAACACCCATTAGACGAACACCCATTAGACGAACATTGGCTGCCATTACACGAAGCGTTCGCTATAGGTCCTCAAGACATTCCCTCTAGATCCCTTCACGCTCAAAACGGACCCCCAGTGGGGTCAGGTTATGAAAATATTTCACGTTTATTTACAACAGCAACTTCTGCAGCGCATCAAATTAAGGGCAGCTCCTCCCAAGGCCCGCCCATCAATGCTTTTGGCTCACTTCTAGCACCTATATTTGCTCGTTAGATTCTAGACTTGACCCCAGATTCAATTAATCTTGCCGTTTCCATAGATATTTTGAATTATCTACATGTTGTGCCTAATGGGCTCGTGCGGCACTATATGTTGTCACCGCCGCGGTTACGTCGCTCTCTATAAGCTCGCAATCGCCAGGTAAAGAAACTGTAAAAATGCTGTTTTTGGACATCTTATCCACAGCCTGCTCACAGACTTATGCCTCACGAACCGCGGCTAAAACGCGTACCATTAGGCTCAACTATCGAGGCTGTTTGGCGCTTAAAGTTAATAATAACAAGACGGCTGCAACACACGGCTGCAACACAGGGACAAACATGGATTCTACGGCTTCTAAAACGAAACTGTCATCAATACCAAAGTCGGTAAATGACATTACATTCCAAGAAACATCGCTCGATATCTGGGACAGCAAGTACTGCCTCAAGACCAAGCAAGGCGAACCGGTTGACGCAGACATGGATGGCACCTTCCAACGCGTTGCCAAATCGCTTGCAGCAGTAGAAACCAAGGATAAGCGTAAGCCATGGGAGGAAAAATTTCTCTGGGCGCTACGTCACGGCGTAATCCCCGCGGGGAGAATCATTTCGAATGCGGGTGCAAGAGAACACAAACCAGCAACTTCGACGATTAACTGCACAGTCTCAGGCATCATCCTCGACTCCATGGAGGATATTCTGAATAAAAATGTAGAAGCTGGTCTGACACTGAAAGCAGGCTGCGGCATAGGCTATGAGTTTTCTACCCTGCGGCCTAAAGGCGCCTATGTGACGGGTGCCGGCGCCTACACATCAGGCCCTCTATCCTTTATGGATATCTATGACAAGACCTGCTTTACCGTTTCATCTGCCGGTGGGCGGCGAGGCGCACAAATGGCAACCTTTGATATTGGCCATCCGGATGTGACTGAGTTTATCCTTGCCAAGCGAGAAGATGGCCGCTTACGCCAGTTCAACTTGTCACTACTGATCACTGAAGAGTTTATGGAAGCCGTCAAGCACGATGAAGACTGGCCACTTAGCTTCCCGATGACACCAGAAGAAGTCGAAACGGACAATGTCGACCTGACTGATATCAGCCAGGTGCTGTGGCGCGAATTCCCCGTCAAAGACAAGTATGTCTCCAACGAAGCTGGCCTGGTCGCCTGTCGAATCACCAAGACCATTCGTGCCAAGCGCTTATGGGACATGATCATGACATCCACCTACGACTTTGCTGAGCCAGGATTTATCCTGATCGATAAGGTTAACCAGATGAACAACAATTGGTACTGCGAGAACATTCGCGCCACCAACCCTTGTGGCGAGCAACCATTACCACCCTATGGTAGCTGCTTACTCGGTTCCGTGAATCTGTGCCGTTTTGTCCAGGATCCGTTTACAGGAAAAGCTCGCTTCAATTGGGACGAGTTCCGTGAAGTCGTCGCGGTCTTCACCCGTATGCTGGATAACGTTGTTGAAATCAATGGCTTGCCGCTTCCGCAACAAAGAGAAGAGATCATGCGCAAGCGTCGCCACGGCATGGGCTATCTCGGTCTGGGCTCAACCATCACCATGATGGGCATGTCTTATGGCGATGAAGGCTCCGTTGCGTTTACAGAAGAAGTCACCAGGGAACTCGCCGTGGTTGGCTGGCAGACGGGCGTCGAGTTGGCTAAAGAAAAAGGTGCCGCGCCGATCATGGATGAAACGTTTGAAGTGACGGGCGCCATGCTGCGCCAGCGCCCAGAACTAAGCGAAGATGGCTATAAACTGGGAGACAAGATAAAGGGCAAAGTACTGCATTCCAAGTACAGCCGCTATATGCAAAAAATTGCTAGCGTGGCACCAGAGTTAATGGCCGAAATGGCCGAAATCGGCTGTCGATTTACACATCACAGTTCCATTGCACCTACCGGCACGATTTCCCTGTCACTGGCTAATAATGCCAGTAATGGCATCGAGCCCAGCTTTGCACACCACTATTCTCGTAATGTGATTCGTGAAGGAAAGAAATCGAAAGAGAAGGTTGATGTCTTCTCATTCGAGCTGCTGGCTTACCGGTCTATGGTCAACCCGGATGCAGCACCTTATGCGGAAGATGAAGCATGCAAGTTGCCTACATATTTCAAGACGGCTGATGACATCAGTCCAATTAACCATGTGGACATCCAAGCCGCGTCACAAAAATGGATTGATTCGTCAATTTCAAAAACGGCCAACGTGCCAACGGACTACCCCTTCGAGGAGTTCAAGGACATTTATCTTTACGCCTACGAACAAGGCCTGAAAGGTTGCACCACTTTCCGCTTCAATCCAGAAGCCTTTCAGGGTGTTCTGGTAAAGGACTCTGATCTGGAAAAGACCATCTACCAGTTCACTCTTGAGGATGGCACCAAGGTAGATGTTAAGGGCAATGAAGAAATTGAGTACGACGGTGAATTACACTCGGCTGCCAATCTATTTGACGCCTTAAAAGAAGGTTATTACGGAAAATTCTAGTCGATCCCTTATGGAGTCGCGAGGACAATATTATGACAGTTAAAATCAATCAGAAAATCGTGGGTTACAACCTCAAGAAAAATGAAGAGGTTCAAGAAACCGTGGATCCTCGCCAGGTCATGCACGAGGAAATCGAGCGACCAGAAGAGCTCAAAGGCTATACCTACAAAATCAAAACACCCCTCAGCGATCACGCTCTGTATATCACCGTGAACAACATCGTACTGAACACAGGGACAGAGTATGAGCAGGAGTACCCATTTGAGGTTTTTATTAACTCAAAGAATATGGAACACTTTCAGTGGGTGCTTGCTTTAACACGCGTCATCAGCGCCGTGTTCCGTAAGGGTGGCGATGCAACGTTTATGGTGGACGAGTTAAAGCAGGTCTTCGACCCTCAGGGTGGCTACTTCAAACGTGGCGGAAGATTTATGCCATCTCTCGTCGCCGAGATCGGAGAAGTACTGGAAACCCACATGATTAAATGTGGGCTTATCAAAACTGAAGAGCTGAGCGAAGCACATCAGGCTATGATAGCTGAAAAGCGAGCGGCACTGGCAATGCCTGCTGCAAATGCTGAGGACCCTGCTGAAGTCGCGGGATATCCGCCAGGCGCCCAGCTTTGCAAAAAGTGTAACACCCAGGCTGCGGTATCAATGGATGGCTGCCTGACTTGTCTTTCGTGCGGCGATTCCAAATGCGGTTAGGCTAATAACGAGATGCATACCTATCTAAACCAACTTCGGCAGATACTTGAACAAGGTGTGAAGCGTTCTGACAGAACAGGCATTGGGACAATTTCCTGCTTCGGTCTAAACGCTCGTTACGACCTGGCAGAAGGCTTTCCTGCTGTCACTACTAAGAAACTTGTATGGAAGTCGATGGTATCCGAACTGATCTGGTTTGTTTCTGGCTCAGGTAACATTCGTGACCTAAAAGAAATTTATGCACACAACAAAATCTGGGATCTGAATTATGAGGATTACCTAAAGCGACAAGGCCTTGATGCCAACGATGGGGATATGGGGCGGGTCTACGGCCAACAATGGCGTCACTGGCGTACAGTAGATGGCAAACAGATTGACCAGCTGCAGGACGCGATTGGTTTGATCCGCAACAACCCAGATTCTCGGCGTATCATTGTCAATGCTTGGAATCCCGGCGAAGCGGATGCCAGCGACGTCGCGCTACCGCCCTGCCACAGCTTTTTCCAATTTTATGTTGCCAACGGGAAATTGTCTTTGCACATGTACCAGCGATCAGCAGATATGTTTCTCGGTGTCCCGCTGAACATCGCTAGCTACGCCCTGCTACTTCACATGATTGCAAAGATTACTGATCTTGAGCCGGGCGAACTCGTTCACACCATGGGTGATGCACACATCTACCTTGATGCAGTTGCACAATGCAAAGAACAGCTCAGTCGGGAGCCGTTACCACTGCCGCAGCTAGAAATTGTTGACAGGCAGCAAACGGAAATCGACGACTTTGTGATGAGCGATTTTTCACTTAAGGACTATCAATGCCATCAGGCCATCAAAGCGAAGATGGCCGTATGAGACCCGGAGTCAAATCATGATCTACCGTTTTCATGTATTCGAAAAAGCGAACCAGGATCGCGTTAGAACCGCCTATTCAGACTTTGCGCTTAACTCTGCCTTAAATGGTTTGCCAGAGCAGCTGAATTGGATTCTCAATGAAGCCGAGGTCCTCAACGAAATATTGGACCTGGACAAACAAGAGTCCTATCTCAAAGTGACGACTGAGTTAGCAAAGCAAACGGTCGTCGCAGCAATCACTAAAAAGCTCAGCCTAAATGGGCTCGGTGGCACACTTATTAGCTAAACCGCTATTATTGTAAGGACGACAACGTCGCATCGACACACACAATCAATAGCCGCTTTCAGCAAAAAGAGCCAATGGTCTTCTAGGCACATTCATCAAGAGAATGTCCTCTAGAGAATTTCATCTAAAATATGCCAGCTATTTAGCAATGCGGCATGACCATGCACTCGACTCAAATTGTCGATCAGCTGCCAGACGACCCCATCATCAAGGACTAAGTGCTTGCCTGATTTTGTGAGTCGAGTGTCCCGGTAATCCGTCACGAAGCCGTCTTGCTCAACACGACCACTCAATTCAGAACGTCCAGATCTGGCCTCAGGTGCCACGGTTTTGATCGTCGGTAGTTGCAAAAACTCCAAATGCTCATAGCGGAAAATAGCTCTAACATGGCTCGATCATAGGTCGATCACACCGATTCGCCTTCTCGAGAGAGCCAGGCCACCGCTTCTTTATAGGATCGAAATACCACCACATCGACGCCTGGCCATTCGCTCACTTTCGCCATTTCGCGAATCAATAAGTCCGTCAGATGCGAATCGACCAGCGCCGCGCTTTTATGTCCCTCTCGATCGCGATTGTGATTACCCGCGACAAACCGTGCTAGTTCCTGTACTTCTGCCAGAGACTCCGTAAGTCTGGATTCTCGTAAATCCCAGAGCAGCGGTCTTGCCGGGTCGTAGCCAGTCTCATTACGAATCTCCTGTTGCTTTTGCATAACATCATCCAGATTGATCGTACCGCGCAACCTGATGGCCAGATGTTTACCCTGCCCTACAACATCTTGGGTGGCTCGATGACTGCCCGTCAACCAGGCGCGAGCTTCTGTCTCACTCAAGAAAACTTTCAATTCACGTTCGTTAAACCTCGAAGTGATAATTCTCAGTAGCCCAGCATCCGCTTGTGAGCCAGCCAGCCAGGCAATTCGAGCCTGGTGACTAAGATTCCATTGCGCAGACTTCTTGGCAATGTCGAGCAGTTCCGTGGTCGTTGGAGAAAAACCTGCACAATCTACAAAATTCATAAGCCTGGCTGATTCAACCTCACCTAATTCATTCTCTGCCTGATCAATCTGATCAACGGCGAATGGAGGCAAAAAATTTACCACAACAAGCTCAGGATTCTGTTCGCGAGTGATTTGCCAGGTGCCCGTCATTCTAGTCGAGGGTAGAGAGGAAACGGTTTTGGCTACGGTCTTTCTTCACTTGAAGACCATTAAAAACTTGCCCATTCATCACAATATAGACACCGGCAGGAAGAGTTTGTACGGCGGCGAAAGCCATGCCGACATTAAACGTGGCATCCGACTGTGCGAACCGGCCAGGTGCAAGTGAGCCGGTCAGAACAATGGTCTTATTTTGAATATCAGCCAACGCATTTGCAGTGTTGGTCATGGTGTCTGTACCGTGCGTGATAACCACCCACTGATGTTCGGTCGCAAGGATAGTACTGCGAATCAAGGCTCGATCTTCATCATCGAGTTCGAGGCTATCTTTTCGCATTAGCGGTACAAGTTCATAGGGCAGATGCACGTGCGCTTGCTGCAGCAGTTCACCTACAACCGATTCGCCAACTTCATAATCGCTTTTAGCATCGAAGTACACCTTATCGATGGTGCCTCCGGTACTAATGACGAGCGCCTTGCTCTCTTGCGACATACCTTTCCACTGTCAAAACATCTTGAGGCATCATACCGATTCATTCTGCGGAATGGCACTTCAGGCGGCTTGCTCTGCTCCACTTGCTAGCTCACTCAACAAAGCCATCATTTCGTCTCGAGCGGGGCCACTTTGGAGACGTGTTGGCGCATTGCGTCTTCTACCGCGGAACATGTAACGCATGATCGTCAACCGAATGCGCCAGCTATTAAGGAATTCGCCCGGTTTCTCAAGTAAGTTAAAGGTCTTCATTACGCCTCGAAAAACGTGCAGTTCAGCTCTGGAGGCTGCCGCAATCGCATCGCCAAATGCGAGCGCCATATACTTTTTAAAGGTCGTTGCCTGCTCCAGCGCCTGCCCGTCGAGGAGTGCCGTCGCACGCTTGATGCCGCGCTTGTCCTCTGCAAGACTGGTTTTGAAGATGGGGCGTATCTCCTCTTCCGTATGCTGATCAAACAAAACTGCCCGTTCGCGTGGATCAGCAGTGCTGCTGAAAACATCCGCCAACAGGTGTGCGTGCAAGATGCCCGTACTACAGCCGCGACCATAGAGGGGATTTGTTCGTACCTGAGCATCTCCAACCGCAAAATAATTCAGCACCAGGGGTTCGCCATCTTCCACATAGTGACGCCAGACAGCATGAATATCCGCAAAGCCGAAAGAGGTAGTCGTCGCTTCTGCCTTATCGGCAGCCATCCAGTTATTGAGCCCCGGAATCGCACGACAGATTTCATCGTAAGTTTCCCCGGTCTTAATTGCCTCGCGTAGTTCTGTCTCACCATCAGGCACACAAATGATGATCGCAAACTGTCCATTGTCGCCTGGAAACACACCGTATTTCATATAGCCTAGATCACCAGCAGATCGGTCTTTCTCATGGCGAGAGGGTTCTTCTACGCCAGGCAATAATTGGTAGTGCCTTGTGTAATAAACAATTTCGGCATCATCGTCTTCTTCACGAACGGTCAGACCAATGTCTTTTAACCAATGGCGAAATTGACTGGTACGCCCACCCGCGTCTATGACCACGTCCGTATTCACCAGCCGGCGCTCGCCGTCCTGAACAACCTCTATGCCGGTAATCGCAGGTTTGCCACCGATATCTGAAAACTCAGCACTCACAACATTCGCCTGATCATTAATCTTGATATTCGGCTGTCGCATCACATAACGCCGTAGAACCGTTTCAATCGTTGCGCGACGACACATGAGCAACCAGAGTTTGTCATCCTCGGGCTGGGGCTCGTATTGATCGCTCAATTCAGGAGGCACCATTTCAGCAAACGTGACTTTACGAGCACCGGCTTGCCAAAACTCTTCGACCAAATCTGGATAGTTATTCTGAAGAATGTTGCACATCAACCCGAGAAACGCATGAGGATGGCGGAATTGTGCCGCACCGCGACGCTTCCATTCGAAGAAGGCCTCGTTGGCCCCCCCTTCTGGTGGCGGTACATCACGCTCGTAGAGGGTGACTTGATTACCTTTTCGGGACAACGCGAGCGCCGTGCAAAGACCGCATATACCCGCACCGATGACTGCTATGTTTTCTACCAAGGCTATATTTCTCCTCTAACCAACGTCTTTCAAAAATCGTAAAATGCCACTGTTCACGGCTTCTGGTGCCTCTTGTTGGGTCCAGTGACCAGCACCAGGAATCAATTCATTAATTCGCAAATCCTTAACGTAGTTCGGCATGGTTTTCAGCGCCTCGGCCGCCATCACGATGACACCATCTTTATCTCCTGCCATAAACATGGCCGGCTGCTCAATGGTTGTCGGTGAATTTTCAGTCAGCGCCCAGCTCTCATTATGGTTGCGGTAATAATTCAGGGGGCCGCGAAAGCCGCTCTTTTTGAACTGAGCAACGTAATAGGCTAAGTCTTCGGGTAAACACCAGTCACCCAATTGACCTGGATCTGGCAGATCAGAAAGTAAATCTGCCTCGGCAGTCTTAGCTGTCATATTGCTAAGGTCAGCATCACCCGAAGCAAGATGGAGAAACTTTCTTAAGGCAACTTCTACATCGCGCTCAAGCTCGCTTTCAGCGACGCCTGGCGTCTGAAAATAGAGCTGATAGAAGAACATATCTTTGAATATAGCTTTTAGCGTATCAAGCGGTGGTGACTCGGGTCGCGGCGAAAACGGCACCGACAGCGCACCAACCGCGGTAAACAAGTCAGGGTGATTTTTTGCGCAGCTCCAGGCCGTGGGCGCACCCCAGTCGTGACCAATCACGATAGCGGTCTCATAACCGAGGGCTGGGACTAACCCTGCAATATCGTTGACCACCTCAATCTGGTTGTAGGCGCTAATATCCGCTGGCGCGTCACTGTCTCCATAGCCCCGCATATCCGGTGCAACACACTTAAATCCCGCCTTCGCTATTGGTTCAAACTGATGCCGCCAGGAGTACCAGGACTCTGGAAAACCATGTAGCAGCAGCACCAGTGGTCCCTCACCCTGCTCTGCAATTTTTAACTCGATGCCATTGGTGGCGATACGTCTTGACTGGATATTCATCAGATTATAGCTTCCGGTAAGACGGAACCCCGAGGCGTCTCGCTATAACCATCTACCGCGCTGTAAGCGACATGACCTGCAACCAGCACAGTTTCAACGCCTACGGCATCTCGAACATAGCGGCTACCTTCACCGGGGACGTCCTGCACGTAGTATTCATGTCCGCGGTCAATGGTGCTTGCATCAAAGATCGTGACATCCGCGATATAGCCAGGCTTCAGCAAGCCTCGCTCAGGAATGCCCCAGATATTCGCCGTATCATGAGTGATCTTTTTCACGGCAGATTCTATGCTCATCAATCCAGCTTCACGGACAAAATGCCCCAGTAGATAACCGGTATCACCGTAGGTCGAAAAAGACAGAATATGCGCACCGCCATCACTAGCACCAATATGGACGTTAGGATTGCCGAGCAGTGCACCGACCTTGCTGTCATCATTGTGGCCCATATTTCCAGCGAGAAAGTGCGCGTCGAGATCTTCCTCTAACGACAGATCGATCATGGCATCCAGTGCGGTGCAGTTTCGACTAGCCGCGATCTCTGCCAGGGATTTACCCACCAATTCTTGATTTGCTGCACTGTTAACCTGGCGTAGTACCAGTCTGTCCCACAACGGGCCCATTACCGCCGCTGCTGTCGTGAGTTGCTGACGCTTTTCCTGATCCTGGAATGCTGCAACAATTTCATCATGGGAGCCAAACCGCATAATGCCATACCAGCTGGGTAAACGAATAAAGAGGAGGCTAGGTACCGCAAAGCTGAAACTGATATCGATCGGACGAGTTTGAACTTGAGGCCAGACCTGCGCCCCTCGTGCAAACTGTTCATCTACCCGCTGCATTATTTTCTCAACAGCAGCGATCTCGGTATTATTGACGAACAGCGGCGAGAAAGTGGTCTTGATTTTGTGCCTTAAAGAAATTTCCGCAAGCTGATCAATGCGTGCAATCGTCAGATCGACATCATAAAATTCGTTGACGATCTGTAATATCCTGCCGTACTCACCTAAAACTTCTGCCAAACCGTCGACTTCAGCCGCCGCTGCATAACGACTCGGTACAGGTTGCAGTTTTTCATCCATGTCGACAAAGCTGGTAGACAAGCCGATTGCTCCAGCTTCCAGACATTCTCGAAGCAACGCTTTCATATCATCCAATTCTTGATCTGTTGCTGTACGCTCCATCGCCGCATCACCCATCACCCACAGTCGCAACACCGAGTGCCCAACGAGTTGCGCAACATTAATCGCAAGACCTTGCTTAATTCGAGCCACAAATTCAGGGAACGTTTGCCAGGTCCATTCGATACCTTCTTCGAAAGCGCGAATTGGCATTTCCTCTATTTGGTTAAACATACCCACCAATTTGGGTCTGTGCTCAGCTTTCAGGGGCGCAAGCGAGAGTGAACAATTACCCGGTACAATCGTTGTGATGCCGTGCTCCATGGCAGGTTTGGCGCAACCGTCCCAGAGCAGTTGGGCATCAAAATGCGTATGCGGATCAATGAACCCTGGGGCGACGGTCTTGCCAGCGGCTTCTATCGTAGTCGTCGCCGCTTCTTGCACATTGCCAGTTTTAACAATGCGCCCATCTTTGATAGCGACATCACCCAGATAGCCTGGCATTCCTGAGCCATCAACAATCCGACCATTTTTGATCAATACGTCAAGCATTGCTCCACTCCTTCAAAATCGATTGTAGGAAACGGTCAAGGCATCCCTGACCCGCTCCCAGCTAATACCTTTTAATTCTTCCACTGACGATGCACCCGCGCTGTTCAGTAGCGCATCAACAGCCATCGCATCTAGCGTTACCTCAGTGAGTCCACCATTATCAAACTCTATGCACACAATCATCTCGGCAATTCCCTCATGGGCAGCGGTGACTTCTGCATGTTTGATTTTTGCGCTCACTGGACCGCTAGAGGTGGTTCTAGAAAAATCACATCACTGGGTAAAACATCACTCAATTGCTGATGGCTGTCTTTACCGGCCACCCTGCGCATGAAGACGTGCAGGTTCCAACTTTGTAATTGTGACACCGCCTCTTCGTTAGAAATATCTGACAGCTCTCTTGCCGCAATCGAAACCCAGTCATCGCCCTCTAAAGGAAATATAGACTGACGCTGCACTGATAGTTGTTCTGCTGAACTCATGACTGACCCTCAAAAGTGCTGTCGTTATTTCTGCAGCTAGTACTGCATGGCTCCCGCTTCACGAGAATAAGAACTACGCAAAGACTTCTCCGATACGGAAATCTTATTCATCCGAATGGTTCGAAGGGTTTCTTGATAGGTTCGCAGGTGGGATTGCAGTCTTTGCCTTGATGCAGGTGTTGCAACACCCGCCAGCGATATCGTGATGGCGTACTTCACCTGAGCTTCGGCCTCGCGGGTTGAAATCTCCCCTTTTGCCCAACGCTGGAATGCAGATGAAAACATCTGGCGTAAGTGAATGGCCAGTTCCAATGGTTCAGTAAACGTCAGCAGAAAACCGTCGGCGACCGCATTCTCAATGAGTTGTTTCCAATGCATTAATCGGGTGCGATCCACATCCGGTACTGGCGCGTTAGTAGGCAGCATCACATTGCGATAAAACTGCGGATCAAGGTCGATCAATTCACGCGCAATGGTCACTGTCTTACCGAACATGGTGAGACTGTCGGCGCGTTCCGCCAACAAGGTCTGTTTGAATCGCGACAGGTCCGCGTCCATGACGGCTGTCAGAATGGCTTGCTTTGAGCCGAACAGGTTATAGGGTGTGGCAATGCTCACCCCAGCTTCTTCAGCAAGCGCTCTCATCCTAAAGCCAGAGTCTCCGGATTGAATCAAGGATCTTGCAGCTGCGGTAATCCGATCCCTACGACGGTTCTTTCCTTCTTCTCGTACACCCATATTTCCCCCGGTAAATGGTCATAATGAATTCCACCTCAGGCGCGTGCCCGATGGAAAATTGCTTCGATCTCATTGATATTGCGACGTGAAAGCTGTTCTAGATCATTGGCTTCTGGATTAAACAACCATAAGTCAAAGCTATGTATATTGGCCGACACAATCATGCCCGCAAACAACATCGCCTCTAGTTCAGATATTTCATAATCATGTTGCAGGTACTCAGCCATCAGGCTGACTTGTGACTTTTCAAAGTCAATCCAGGCGGGTAGTAATTCAACCTGGGTTCTCAGAAACAAGGAGTGGTCGACTACTTCCTGCCCCTTCTTCGCCATCGTCGTGGCAAATTCTTCTTGGATAATTTTGACAAAATCAAAAAACGTCACCTTGCCTTTAGCCGCCGCAATACGCTTCGTCAGCGCCTCGATCGCGGGCTCACTGATGCCAGAGAACAACTCAGCCTTTGACGTAAAGTGGGTAAAAAGTGTGGTGACATGAACAACAGCCGCGTCAGCAACCATCGCCATGGTGACATGCGCCGCGCCGTGAACACCCGCGAGATGCAAAGCTGAGGACACAATTCGCAAGCGAGTGGCAGCCTTTCGCTGGGTTCGTAGCGGATACTTTTCGCGTGGTGATTCCGGTTCGCCGCGCGTTTGGCGTGACTGGTTCATAGGGCTAAGGTCATCTGGCTAAGGTCATCGTTGCTGCTAGACTTAATACTAATAAAGTAGAATTATCTATTTTGATAGAAAATTCAAGCCGCGAATGACATATTAAATAAAAAAAGGCGGTAAAAGTTTGCAAGAGTCTGAGAAGTTCAGCGTTACTCCGGGTTATCGCACCTACGTACTCTCTCTGATGTTGGTGGTGTACGTCGTCAACTTCATCGATCGCCAAATATTTTCCATCCTGATCGAACCTATTCGCGCGGACATTCATCTCTCCGATACACAACTCGGACTGCTGGGTGGTATCGCATTCGCTATCTTTTATACCTTCGCCGGGATCCCCATCGCCCGCTGGGCAGACGTCGGTGTGCGCAAGAACATCGTCGCTATGGCGCTCGTGATCTGGTCCGCGATGACCATGTTTACCGGCACAGCTAAGGGCTTCAGCGGCTTGTTGCTAGCAAGAATTGGGGTTGGCATTGGCGAAGCTGGTTGCTCACCGCCCATTCATTCCCTAATCTCGGACTATTTTCCACCGGAAAAGCGCGCCACAGCCCTTTCGATTTATTCGCTTGGCATCCCAATTGGTGGCGCTATTGGTACTTTGGCGGGTGGCTGGATCGGTGCAGAATATGGCTGGCGAACAGCTTTTTATCTTGTCGGCATCCCAGGCATCATATTGTCAGCCGTGGTGTTTTTCACAATGCGCGAGCCTCCCCGTGGTTTTTCTGACCTATTGCCCGAAAAGCTACCTGAGGAGATCCCGGAGCGGAACCCGCCCAAAGCAGATGAAAGCTTGCCGCTCGGAGACGTCATTAAGTTTATGTGGGGACTGCGCTCCTTTCGACACCTGTCGATCGCCGGAGCCTTACACGCCTTTGTGGGTTATGGGGTTGCGCTATTTTTGCCTTCCTTCTTTATCAGGGTCCATGGTTACTCGCTAAAGGAAACCGCGACCTATCTTTTCCTGATCGGCCTGACGGGCATGATTGGTACATTTCTAGGTGGCTACCTCGGTGATCGCTACGGTCAAAAGGACAAACGTTGGTATATGGGCATCCCTGGTATCGCAACGCTCCTCGCCGTGCCTTTTGCGATTCTGTTTTACATGACCGATGACCCTACCATGGCGCTGATTCTGGCCATACCTGGCTATATTTTGGGACCCATGTATTTGGGACCAACATTCGCGATGACCCAGAGTCTGGTCACACCCGCCATGCGCGCGCTAGCCTCCGCAATCCTGCTCTTTGTGCTGAATCTAATCGGCCTCGGCCTCGGCCCTGTCGCCGCCGGAGCGCTCAGTGACTACCTCAAACCAGAATATGGAGAGATGTCCATCCGATACTCATTGTTCATACTGGCTGTCGGTGGTAATTTTTGGTCCGCGATCCACTATTATCTGGCGTCTCGAACCATAAGAGAGGACCTTAATGCTCGCAATGCCCTGATGCCTGTCGGCACCAGCTAGCAATACAGATTCACTTTTTCTTCACATTCTCTTCATTTTAAGTCTGATTGAGACTATAGTGCGCACCAATCTGGCGAGTTTTTATGAGAACCAAGTGAAACAAAGAACCATCCAACAACCCATCTCCACCGTGGGCATCGGCGTTCACACAGCAGACAAAGTACAATTGACGTTCAGACCTGCGCCCGCCGACACTGGTATTGTCTTCGTTCGTACCGATATCCAGGGTCTACCCGCTATCCTCGCCAACGCCAACAATGTCTCCAACACCACCTTATCCACTAGCCTTAGTCAGAATGGCGTCACCGTTTCCTGTGTAGAACACCTGATGGCGGCCTTATGGTCCATTGGCATTGATAACCTTTTTGTGGAAGTCGATAGCGAAGAAATCCCGATCATGGATGGCAGTGCGGCACCCTTCATCTACTTGATTCGCAACGCCGGGATTCAAGAATTGAACACTGCTAAGCAATTGATCCGCATTCTCTCACCCGTTGAAATCTCAGATGGTGATGCGACCGCCAGACTACTGCCATTTAGCGGATTCAAAGCCGGTTACACCTTTGTCTATGATCACCATGTTTACAATCGTTACCCCAAACATACCTGCCTCGACTTTTCGGAAACTTCATTTATTGACGATGTTAGTCGAGCACGCACATTCGGCTTAACGAGAGATTTGGACCAGGCTCAGGCCATGAACAAATGTTTAGGGTCGAGTTTAGAGAATGCCATCGGGATTGATGATTACACGATTTTGAATCAAGACGGCTTACGCTACGAAGATGAATTCGTTAAGCACAAATTGCTAGACGCCATCGGTGACTTGTACTTAACAGGTCACACTATTATTGGCGAATTTGACGGCTATAAATCCGGTCACACCAGCAACAACCTGTTAGCGCGAGCGCTCCTAGCGCAAACCGATGCATGGGAATTGGTCAGCTTTGATGCAGAAGTCTCTCCCGTTAGCGCCGAACCTGCATTACAGCCTATCGCGGCATAACCGGAACAGGGTTTTTACGCTTTGCCTTTCGCTGCTGCTTCTCTCGCCTGTCGGACCTTCGCATTATCTTGATTAAACAGTAACTCACGGCGCGCTTTTTCTTCTGCTTCGGTCAATTCTTGTTTGCCTAACTCGCTACCGATTTTACGACCGATCTGAACTTTGGGCCGTTCAGCAACAAGGTTCACCCAGCGCTTTAAATTAGGATAGGTCTGCCACATCTCTTCGTCGATCAGGCGGCCAATTAAAAATGCCCATGGCCAAGTGATCATATCGGCAATGGAGTATTCCTTACCGGCGAGATATTCATTAGCGGAAAGCTGCGCATCCATTACACCTGAGAGACGATCGACTTCACCCACAAATCGCTTAGTACCGTATTCTAACTGCTTCGGATCATCAGCGATATTCTTGCCATAGTTCTTGAAATGATTGGCATTACCCATCATTGGGCCGAGATTGGCCATCTGCCAGTGAACCCATTGCAAGACCTCAAAACGGCCTCTTGGATCTGTTGGCAAGAACATCCCAGTCTTGTCCGCCAAATACTCGAGGATTGCACCAGACTCAAAAATCGCCAGCGATTCACCACCACCAATAGGTTCACGGTCGACAATCGCCGGCATTCTGTTGTTGGGACTGATGCGCAAAAACTCTGCGCTGAATTGATCCCCACCACCGATATCAACCGGTATCAGGTTATATGGCAGGCCACACTCTTCGAGCATGATAGAAATTTTCCAACCGTTGGGCGTCGGCCAATAAAAAAGATCAATCATTGAATCACTTCCTTTTTGATCCGGACTGTATAAGCAGAGCTATATATGTACAGCCACCACCAACCTTATAGTGTTGCAGATAAGTCAACCAACTCTGCTTCCAATGCTTCCCAACGTGACATCAAGACTTCAACTTTTGCTTCTCCTGTCTTGAGGTTGTCCAAGACAAGCTGCTGCTTGCTTGAAGGCTGATCGAAAAAACCAGGCGCTGCCATGGTGGCTTGCAAGTTCACAATACTGGCTTCAGCGACTTCCACCTGATCTGGCAGCTTACTCAACTCCCGTTCAACCTTTTGTCGTTCGGCTTTACGCTTTTTGTTCCCTTCAAAATCATTGCCACTTACTGGTGCAGGAGTAGGTTTTTCACCGCCTGCCGAATAGAATCCACCGGAGTCTCGAAACCAATCGCTGTAACCCCCAACCGATTCCTGAATAAGACCATTGCCTTCAAAGACCAACAAGCTGGTAATTACGTTATCCAAGAAATTACGATCATGGGACACCACCAGTACAGTCCCCTCAAATTCGGATAAACGCTCTTCCAATAACTCCAGCGTCTCTACATCTAAATCGTTGGTTGGTTCATCCAGCAACAGGAAGTTGGCAGGCTCAGCGAACAGTCGAGCTAACAGCAGACGGTTTTGCTCGCCGCCCGACAGCGTTCTAATCGGCGCTCTGGCCTGGTCACCATTGAACATAAAGTTACCCAGATAGCTGACAACATGCAGGGACTTCCCGCCGATCTCAATAAATTCACGACCGTGGGAGATGTAGTCAGACACGGATTGATCCGGATTTAACTGCTCTCGGGACTGATCAAAATAGGCAACATCAAGCCGAGTGCCTAATTTTACCTCGCCGCTATCGGGTGCCTCTTCACCCAACAGCATACGTATCAATGTCGACTTCCCTGCGCCATTCGGACCAATCAAGCCAATACGTTCACCTCGCTGAATGATCAGGTCAAAATCCTTCACGACTGATATGCCGTCATAGGCTTTGTTGACACCCGTGGCTTCTACCACTAATTTCCCGGACTTTGAGGCGGTGCCAATTTCAAGTTGGAGGTTTCTCTCATTGCGACGCTGCGATCTTTCCTGGCGCAGATCCTCTAGGGCTCGTACTCGTCCTTCGTTGCGTGTCCGCCTTGCTTTTATCCCTTGACGAATCCAAACCTCTTCTTGCGCTAGTTTTTGATCAAATAGCTTATTTTGTTCCGCCTCGACTTCCCGCTCATGATCGCGCCTCTGTAAAAAGGTTTGATAATCACAATCCCATCGTGTGACGTTGCCGCGATCAATCCCAACGACAGAAGTAGCAACAGCTTGCATCAATTCACGGTCGTGACTGACAAAAATCAACGTGCCAGCAAAGTCTTTCATCACCGACTCTAGCCATTGGATGGTTGGAATATCCAAATGGTTCGTCGGCTCATCCAGAAACCAAACATCGGGTGCCAGGACCAGGGACCGCGCAATAGCGACCCGCTTCAACCAGCCTCCCGAAAGATTCTGAACATTCTGCAGAGGGTCCATTCCCAATCGGTCGAGAACCGCGTCTATGCGATGCTTTAGCGACCAACCGTCTACAGCTTCAATGGCATGCTGCAATCGATCTAATTCCTTAAGAGACACATGCGTGCGAACGGATGCCTCATCGTAATCAGCGAGGAGTTGCCCTACTTCCGCAAAAGCGCCAGCCACTGAGGCGAAGATGGTCTGATCTTGCCGGCTCGGTAAGCTCTGCTCCAAAGCGGCAAATCGCAATCCGCCTTGACGCCAAACATTACCGCCATCGGGTAATACATTACCGAGCATCACATTCATCAGTGTCGATTTACCACTGCCGTTGCGGCCGCTGAGACATATTCGATCACCCGCTTGAACCGCAAGATCTGTACCGTCCAGGATAATGTCGGTACCGTACGTCAGGCTGACGTCACTAAGAGTTAAGACTGACAAGTTATTGATTAACCTTCTGGCTGATTAAATGAAGCCAATTGCTCGGCACTCGCTTCTGACTGGTATTTCGCTTTCCATTCTGGGTAAGGTATACCGTAGATCACTGTCCGTGCCTCTTCATAATCCATTTCGATTCCTTTATCCTCTGCCGCCGCCCGATACCATTTACTCAAGCAGTTACGGCAAAATCCAGCGAGGTTCATCAGGTCAATATTCTGAACCTGCTTGTTTTCGTCTAGATGAGCGACGAGTCTTCGGAACGCAGCGGCCTGCAATTCTATTTCGGTCTGTTGGTTCAAGATGCTACTCCATTGGTATAGTGACCAGGGGCGGTGATTTTAACGCATCGCAGGCCTGCTTGCCTTCAATCAATAACGGAAACGCCATGCAACAATTCAAGATCGGACAAAAATGGGTCAGCAATGCCGAGCCGGAGCTGGCAATGGGCCGTGTTATCCGAATAGAAGATCGACGCGTGTCGATCTTTTTTGATCTCGTTGCAGAAGATCGAACCTACGCCGTCAGTCATGCACCCTTATCACGAGTCAAATTTTCGCCGGGTGACGATGTCGCAACCCAGGATGGTATCACCTTACAAGTGACTTCGATCAATGATCGAGATGGAATTTTTGTTTATCACGGCACCTATGATGGAACGAGTACGTCCGTAATGGAAACAGAACTGGATCCCAATGTTCGATTCAGCAAACCCGAAGACCGGTTGTTTACCGCGCAGTTTGATAGCAATGCCAGTTTTCATCTACGTGTAATGTCTCGCGCCAATCTTGCCAAGCTCTCCACCTCGCCCATCCGGGGACTCGCTGGGCCAAGAATCGGTCTAATTCCACATCAGCTATATATCGCGAGTGAAGTTGCCAACCGGTTTGCGCCCCGGGTACTTTTGGCTGACGAGGTCGGTCTTGGTAAAACCATCGAGGCAGGCTTAATTCTACACCAGCAGCTACAAACAGGCCGTGCCGAGCGAGTTCTGATTATTGTCCCAGAGGCACTCACCTTTCAGTGGTTTGTCGAAATGATTCGGCATTTTAACCTGCAGTTTACGATTCTGGACGATGAACGCTGCATGGATATCGTCAGCGATATGAGCGAAAGCGCTACCAGAGACGCAGAAGACACTATGCTGGAGCCGACAGATCGCTATAACCCGTTTGAGGCACAGCAGCTTATGCTCTGCAGTCTCAATTTATTTACAGAAAATGAGACCAGGTTAGCCGAAGCACTCGAAGCCGATTGGGATCTCATTATTGTCGATGAAGCCCACCACTTGCGCTATGAACCAGCAAACCCCAGTCCCGAATACGCCGCAGTCGAAATGTTATCACGAATATCGAAGGGCTTATTGCTCCTCACCGCAACACCAGAACAACTAGGCAAAGCGGGTCATTTCGCTCGATTACGTTTATTGGATCCAGACCGCTTCAACGATTTTGCACAATATCAGGCTGAAGAAGTAGGCTTCGCCAGCGTTGCGCAGGCTGCAACCGCGCTGCTGGAAGGTGAAGAGGACAAAACCGCCGCCAGGCAAATCATCCGAGAACTGGTGGGTCAAGATGGTACTGATGATGAGCTCATTCGTGCTCTGTTAGATCGGCACGGCACTGGGCGCGTCCTATTTAGGAATGTCAGAAGTGGCATCAGCGGATTTGCCGATCGAATACCTTTACCCGCATCCCTGCCGTGCCCGGCATCTTTTGGAACAAGTTTGTATCCAGAGGAACTGGTTGAAGACTGGATTGATACGGACCCACGGATTGATTGGTTGATTTCTTTACTCGAAAGCCGTCCAGACGATAAATGTCTGCTGATTTGCCGAAGCCGCGCCACTGCGGTCACGCTCGAAAATAAGCTCAACAGCAAATCACCGACTCGAACCACGCTATTTCATGAAGGCTTAGATCTGATCGCCCGGGACCGCGCCGCGAACTATTTCGCTGACACCGACCGTGGCGCACAACTGATGCTATGTTCGGAAATTGGCAGCGAAGGTCGCAACTTTCAGTTTGCGAGCAATCTGGTTTTGTTTGATTTACCGCTGAGTCCTGACCTATTGGAACAACGCATCGGTCGACTGGACAGAATTGGTCAGCGCCGTGACGTGCAGATCCACATACCCTATCTACAAGGCACTCATTCAGAAACCCTGTTCCGTTTGTATCACGAGGGCATGAACCTGTTTAGCGCACCAAACCCCGTGGCACAAAACCTATTTTCGGCCGCAGACTTTCCTCCCACAGACATCGAAGCCGCGATCACGACTTTGACGGCAGCAAATGCAGTTGCTCTGGCTGAGGTTCAGGCTGGACGTGACCGTCTGCTTGAGTTGCATTCGTTTAACGAGGCGCGGTCGGACGAGATCATTGATCTCATCGACGCCGCTGACCGGGACAAAGCCATCGTTGACTACATGGAATTGTCATTTGACCATTTCGGGCTCGAATCAGACGAACTTGCCAGCCATGTCTGGCATTTAAAACCCACAGAGGGCATGCAGCGGCATGATTCAGTTAGCATCGAAACTGCGGGACACTATTACTATCCTGAGCTACCGGAAGAAGGCATACGCTTCACTTATCATCGCGACACCGCGTTGAACCGAGAAGATGTTCAATTTCTCACCTGGGAGAGCCCGTTGGTGGTTCAGGCGCTTGATGCGATTACGTCTGACTTTGCAGGCAACAGCACCATGATTGCAGTCAAACATCCCGCCCTCAAAAGCGGCACCCTACTGCTGGAAACCATATCCGTGGTGGATTGCCCGGCAGAGAAATCTTTGATGGTCGATAAGTACTTACCGCCGCGAATTATCAGACATGTTATTGCGCCAACGCTGGTGAATGTTGCAAGCAAACTGCCATACGAGCCGATGACTGACTATTTGATGAAGATTCCCAGCGACACGTTTAAACAGGTACTAGAAAGCCAGATTGATGGCATCAAGCATATGCTGGCGAAGGCACGAGAACTGGCAATCGAAGACTTGGGTATTATGAAGGCGGCCGCTACACAAAACATGGATCAACAACTTCAGCAGGAAATACAGCGGTTGACCTCGCTGCAGTCAGTGAACAGCAACATTCGCGACGACGAAATTATCTTTTTAGAAAATCTACATTGTCGTCTCGGAGAAGTGATTAACATCGCAGATGTTAGGTTGGACGCGATTCGAATCATCGTCGCGGCCTAGCGGCCACCTACAACCAACCCATCAAATCAAAACCGATCAGGCCGAGAATCGTCACGAGACAAAGAATGGACAACAACAGGCGGGTCATTTCACAAAAACGGCAATTCATGTGTGCAGTATAGTGACGTTTGGAGATTCTGCCTGCGCCCCTTTCTCTAGGCCTGCAACCTCTAATCTAGCAAACTCTCGACAAGCAACCCTTAAATAAGGACTTTCCAGACAGGTGTCTCGAGCTTATGTTTCGTCTGGCAAGCTATCTCCAGGTAAGGCCTCTCTAGCTTCCAGTACAACAATGTCGAAGTAGAAGGTCACCCCAGCAAGCGGGTGATTACCGTCAATGGTCACCACCTCATCAAACACTGCCGTAACGCGGACCACCTGGCCATCGGTCCCTGACCCCAACTGGAAAATCATGCCCACTTCAATTTCATCGGCATCGGTTTGAATCATATCTCTCGCCACTGTCCGAACCAGCGGCTTCTGGGGCAAACCGTAGGCATCCTCAGGATTAATCACGACCGAAAATTCATCGCCTGCAGCACGGCCCAATAGTGCCTGTTCTAAGCCAGGAATCATCGCGCCATCGCCTTCTACGAAAGACAGCGCTTCACCGGCAGCAGACGAATCCACCATCTCACCGTCTGCGTTACGAATGACGTAATCAAATTTATAAAAGGTCTTAGAGGACGAAGTTTTAGACGGCACGTTAGAGGACACCTTAGAGAACGTTTTAGGAGAAGACGCTTTATGAGTCGATATTGGACGGTCACAACATCATTAAGCACCTATTGTAACAGTTCATCGAGCAGTTGCTGCCACCTGCGCTGAACGGTTTTCGGTTTGACTTCTAGCGGCAACCCAATCGCTGGCTTTTGTCTATCACGGTCTTGCAGAGCAATGTCGCGAATCATGGCCGCTGCCTCGGCAACGTTTTGATAACGATAGGCTTCTGGAACAAACTCACGATACGCCAGACTATCCGGAACAATGGGGCAGCACCCCGCTGCCATGGCTTCAAGCACCGCGATGCCTTGAAACTCCTGTCGAGCTGTCGAAACAACAACATCACTATCCTTCAGCAACTGAAGATATTGGGCCCGATCATCGACAAAACCAAACAATCCCAGGGACGCACCGAGATAGCCTCTCGCCGCTTGAAGCTGAGCAGGAATTGTTCGAAAAGACTGACCGATCACATGGCACTTGAATTGAAAGCCTCCACCTTTAAGTCGTTTTACCAACGACACCAGTTCATCCAAGCCTTTGTCGTATTCCCAGCGATGATTCCAAACCAGGGTGAGATCTCTCGAACTCGTATCTGGTCGCGGTACAAGCAACGGGTCAAGAGGCACCTCATCAATCGGCACGCTAATCACATGACTTTTCTTTTGAAGTTGCTCCACAACGCCATTAGGTACGCCATCAGGCATTTTTTTCAGCAAAGCCGCCGCACCCTGCATAAAAGATTCACGATTAAATCTGGAATTGAAAACCAGTGCAGTTGCAGCAATCGCGCTATAAATACTCGTCACCTGACGCTCTATCTGATGCACTTCGTTAGGGTCGGGATAGGCAAATTGGTTTTCATGAAAGTACAACACTACTGGCACCCCAGACAAATGGGGCGCCATACCCAGCAAGGCCGCGAGATCTGTCATCGAAGTTGCAATGACCAGATCGAACTTGCTCTGCAGGCGCTCATCATGAGCCAGCGTCAAACTGTTACCGCGAAATCGCCAACTGAAATATCTCGCAGGGAGCGTGACCAGCACCACTGCTGCTGACAACAATGCGTCCAGATCGGCCCTCAGGCGTTGATGCCAATACTGGTGACTCATAGCGTCATAGGGTGATAACAGTAGAATTTTCATCCGCTTATAGTCTCATGATCAGGGTTAGCCCCAAAAGCAGAAGGTACGGTAGAATAGACAGTCTCAACTACGATAGAGAATAAACATGGGCGGAATGGTCATCATTGGCGCAGGCCAAGGCGCAGGGCAAGCAGCAGCGAGTTTTCGACAGGAAGGCTACGAAGGTGAGGTGATTGTTCTAGGAGAAGAGCCGTACCCACCCTATCAACGTCCTCCCTTATCGAAACACTACCTTTCAGGTGAACTGCCGCTCGAAAAAGTTTTTGTTCGAGCAGAAAAATTCTATACCGACAAAAACATCGATCTCAGATGCAATACTCGTGTTGCGCGCATAGACCCGGACGCACACACTGTGACCACCAAAGCCGGTGACATCATCGCTTATGACAAGCTCATGATCGCGACTGGCAGTCGGCCAAGGATCCTCAACATCGAGGGTAGTGACCTGACAGGCATCCACTATCTGCGGACCATCGCTGATGTCGATGGCATTCGAGCCGGCATGAAAGAGAAGATCAACATTGTCATCGTCGGTGGCGGCTACATAGGCCTCGAAGTGGCCTCTGTAGCCGTTACTGCGGGCAATACCGTATCAGTGTTAGAAATGGAGGAGCGAATTTTACAACGAGTGACAACGCCTGAAATGAGCGCCTATTACCATCAGCTGCACGAGAGTCGCGGCCTCAATATTCTCACCAATACCACGGTGAGTGGCTTCAAAGGCGAGAACGGCAAGGTCACCAGTGTTATGTGTGATGACAAAGAAATCCCTGCTGACCTCGTGATTGTCGGTATCGGTATTATCCCTAACATCGAACTCGCTCAGGATGCCGGACTAATTTGCGACAATGGTATTGGTGTGGACGAGCACTGCCAAACTTCCAACCCAGACATCTATGCGATTGGTGACTGCAGCAACCACCCCAACCCACTACTGAAAAGGCGTTTACGCCTGGAGTCTGTACCCAATGCAATGGAGCAAGCGCGGGTCGCTGCCAATTGCATGCTGGGTGGCGACAAGATCTATTCGGCCGTGCCCTGGTTTTGGTCTGATCAATATGAACTGAAGCTACAAATGGTGGGCTTTTCTGCCGACGGTGACACGCAAATTATGCGTGGCGATCAATCCATCAATCAGTTCGCCATTTTCTACCTAAAAGACAATAAAGTGGTCGCAGCGGATGCTGTCAATTCACCTAGAGAATTTATGGTTTGTAAACAGTTGTACGGCCAAGAGGTAGACCCCGCCGTACTGGCAGATCCTGACACCGATCTAAAAACATTGATCAAACGGTAAACGTAGGATGTCGATGGGACTTGAGATTCACGACGTCACCAAGTCATTCGGCGACAAGCTGGCTGTGGACCACCTATCGGTGAGCGTACCTCGCGGCAGTATCTACGGTTTCCTCGGGCCGAATGGTGCTGGTAAGACCACCACCATTCGGATGGTGATGAGTATTCTTTTTCCCGATAGTGGCTCCATACGTTTATTCGACTGCGAGGAGGCCATGACCTCGAAAGACCGACTTGGCTACTTGCCCGAGGAAAAAGGTCTATACAAGAAAATGCGAGCCAAGGAACTGATCGCCTATTTCGGTCGATTGAAAGGCATGTCCCGGGTAAACGCGAACGAGCAGGCCGTTAAAATGCTCGAGCAGTTTGGCCTTGGTCATGTGATTGATAGCCGCTGTGATTCACTCTCGAAAGGCATGGGTCAGAAGGTACAAATTATCGCCACGCTGCTGCATAAGCCAGATCTTGTGATCCTTGATGAGCCCTTCTCTGGGCTTGATCCGATTAATGTAGAAGTCGTCCGAGACATCATCTTGCAGCTTAAACGCAGCGGTAAGACCGTGATCTTCTCTACGCACATCATGGAACAGGCAGAACAAATATGCGATTACCTCCTCCTCATGAACAAGGGCAAGAAGGTACTTAACGGTAGCCTGGCCGACGTTAAGCAAGCCGCCAGCGATACCATCTCTCTGGAGTACGAAGGCGACGGTAGCACCTGCTTACAGAACTTACCGGGTGTTGTGCGGATCAATGATATGGGTAAAGCGGCAGAATTATCTCTCGCTCATGACGCCGACCCCCAACAGATTTTACAGCAACTCGTTAATCAGATCATAATTCGAAGATTCTCCGTCAATACACCATCCCTACACGAAATATTCGTCCGGGCCATCGGGGAGGCAGACTGATGTACCGCGCCTTGCTGGTCGCCCAGCGTGAATTTCTCGAGAATATCCGCACCAAAGGTTTCTGGCTCAGCATCTTGATGATGCCTATCATGTTGCTGCTGATTGGCATCGTACCTATCCTGGTATCCTCTACACGTGAGCCTCAAATATTTACTGTCATCGACAAGTCTGGCTGGCTGTTGCCTGCCGTGATGTTAGAACTCAATTTGAATGATGTGAGTCAATACCTTAAAGCACCGGTTCAAGATGACCGGCGTACGCCACTCGACAAGATCAAACCATCACTTGCATCTCTTGACGAACAAGGACTGACAACAGTTGCCCGCGCGGTGATCAATCCAGCCGCGCTTTTACCCGACACGCTGCCGTTAGAAATTCGTAATTTCTTTCGCACTCATCGACTCGAAATTTCCGACTGGTGGGTTGGATTAGCTACGGCTGACAAAGCCAAGCTTGACCCCAGAATTTCCCACAATTTTTTCCGTTTCGAAGACGTTGATGGCCGCGATGTTGGGGTGCTCAACCAAGCGGTTCAAGACAATGAGCTATTTGCCTATTTTGTTATTGGTGAAACGCCGCGGGACGATAGCGACGGGTTTCGCTTTGTGTCCAACAATCTGACCGATCGTGAACTCCTAAATTGGTTTAACCGGGGTGCGACAAAGGTTGTCCGGGCCGAACGCCTGAAGGCCGAGAATATTGAAAACGATATCGCCGAATGGATCAACACCCCACCCGATTTTGAATCCCGCCAAATAGGCGACGGTGGCGAAGAGGAACAGGTCGATTCGACCGATATTGTCAGACAGTGGGCACCTGTGGTGTTTGTCTATTTGCTATGGATTTCAGTATTGATCAATACCCAAATGCTGCTCACGAATACCATCGAGGAAAAGTCTAACAAACTCGTTGAGGTGCTCCTATCGTCTATATCACCGATCGTACTTATGGGCGGCAAGATCGTCGGAATTGCACTCACGGGTCTTACGATCATTGGCTCGTGGCTACTGATGGCACTCGCCTTTTTCTTCTTCTTACCGCAATTGCTTGGCATCGAACTGCCATTTGATATTACCAGCGTCGCCGTTGACCCCTGGTTTCTGGGTTCATTCTTCGTCTATTTCCTGTTGGGCTATCTCCTCTATGCCGCAATTCTCGTCGGGCTTGGATCTGTTTGTAACAACCTAAAAGAGGCACAGAACCTAATGTTACCGGTTCAATTGGTCCAGATGCTGCCAATTTTACTGATGGTGCCTATCGGCAGAGATCCCAACGGTACGCTCGCACAAGTACTCAGTTACATCCCACCGCTCACGCCGTTTGTCATGATGAATCGCGCGGCGGGTCCACCTTCTGGAATGGAGTACCTGACAACTACCCTGCTACTCGTTGTGTCGATTGTGGCTGCCCTGTGGTTTGCAGCCAAGATCTTCAGAATTGGTATTCTTTTAACCGGCAAGCCGCCAGGCTTTCTACAGATACTTCGGTGGCTCCGCACGCCAGTCACGGACAGGACTGTGATGGCTATTAATCCAGAAATACCCACTGTGACCCAAATAGAATCCTCTCACCATGAACGCTGAGTCTATTAGCGAGCAATTCATTAGCGAACAATCCATTCGCGATGCGTATGAGCGAATCCGCGCCGACATCGTCAAGACGCCGATCATCCAGTCCGCGACATTCTCTGAAATGTGCGGCTGTGAAGTGCTGTTTAAGCTCGAAAACCTGCAGATGACAGGCTCATTCAAGGAACGCGGTGCATTGAATAAATTGCTCAGCCTTGATGCAGCGGAGCGAAAACGCGGCGTCATCGCTGCAAGTGCAGGCAATCATGCCCAGGCGGTGGCCTACCACGCCAATCGACTTGGAATCTCTAGTAAAATCGTCATGCCAAAGTTCAGTCCCCTCGTGAAGGTCCGATCTACGGAGCACTGGGGTGCCGAGGTTATTTTGGAAGGAGAAACCTTTGACGATGCCTATCGCCATTCCCAAGAACTCGTTAAGACTGAAAATCGCGTCTATCTACACCCATTTGATGATCCCTTGGTCGCATCGGGCCAGGGCACACTAGGACTGGAAATATTGGAAGATCCCAAAGCAGAGGGCATTGATGCCATTCTAGTACCAGTTGGCGGTGGTGGGTTAATCAGCGGTATAGCAACTTTTGTGAAGTCTGTTAACCCGAAGATCAAGATTATTGGTGTAGAGGAAGCTAGCTGCACGGGTATGGCATCGGCCATGGCAGCAGGTAAGTCCATTCAGGTCCCGGCGCAATCGATTATTGCTGACGGCATCGCAGTGCGAAGAGTTTCCGATACTAACCTTTGTACGGTACTGCAGTCTGTCGACCAGATGGTGTCTGTGACAAGTGACGAGATTGCTAACGCCATTATGCTCATGCTCGAAATCGAGAAAACCGTCGTTGAAGGTTCCGCGGCGGTGACAATCGCGGCCCTGCTAAACAACAAAGTGCCTGAACTGGCGAACAAGAGAACCTTATCGATTATTTCTGGCGGCAATATTGATGTCAACGTGTTGGCTAAGATCATTAATAGCGGTCTTTTGTTCGATGGTCGAATCATCAAGCTCAATACCATTATTCCAGATCGGCCGGGTCAACTAGAAATTATTCTCGGATTGTTTAGGGAATCTGGTGCAAACGTACTGGAAATTGCCCACCACAGGTTCGCCAGCGAAGCCCCGGTGGGTCAAATAGGGGTATCCATCACAGTGGAAACCAAGAACAAGGCACACATCCTTGAGTTGAAGTCCTTATTAAAGGCAAGAGGCTACTTGGTCGGCAGCTAGAATGCCTGGCTCGGCTCGATCGCTTTTGAAGACAACGGTTTTAACCAAGGCACGTCTACCAAAGCACGTCTATTAAGGCGCGCCTATTAAGGTGCTCTGACGATAAAGCGGATTTTGTGAAACTGTAGAACATCGCCATCTTTAAGTTTGACCCGATCGGCCTTCTCGCCGTTCACATGCGTTCCGTTGGCAGAACCCAGATCTTGTAAGTAAAGATCGTCACCATCTGGTTGAATTTCAGCGTGCTTGCGGGACAGTGCAGGTTCAAGAATGGAAATATCACAATCGAGCGCACGACCGATCTCGGTCCGCTCCCTAACGGGAATATGCTGGCCTTTTTCAGGCCCACTATCTGCGACTAAAAACCATCCACCAGCCGCCTCAGATAAAGCATGCCCGGATAAAACGAGCGTTTTCGCGTGACTAGCTGAATCATCTTCAACGACTTCAAGCTCAACACCTTGAATCATGATGACGTCCCCTGCCCTGAGATTGGTCGGGCCTATCAACAAATCACCATTCAGCTGGGTACCTGTCTTTGTATCGACATCTGTGATCGTGACATTGTCACCATCGACCTTCAGGTCAACATGAAATCCACTAACACCCTTCTCATCGATAACGATGTCATTGATATCTCCTTTGCCAATTGTCTTGCCGGGTGCAACTAGTGCGACCGGTTCGGCGCGTCCATCCTTGAATTGGACTTTGAGCATCCACAACACCCTTCTTTTCTAATGAATTATCAAAGGTTTATCACTGAAACGTCGAGCAAGATTACAGGCCAACCAACAGTTTGTACAGCACCGACCGGTGGCCTGACTTACAAATAAATTGTTGTGAGCTATCGCGGAAATCAGTTACCTTGCCGCTATGGACAACCACAATCAAAACAGCCGATTAAAATCACTCTGGCTAGAGTGGCGAACCCTGATTATATTTCTGACCGTCATGGTTTTGTTTCGCTCTGCCATTGCAGATTGGAATCAAGTTCCCACGGGTTCGATGAAGCCGACCATTTTGGAAGGTGATCGCGTCGTCGTCAACAAGTTGGCTTACGATCTCAAGGTGCCTTTTACAACCTGGCATTTAGCGCAATGGGACGATCCCAGTCGGGGCGAGATTGTCACCTTCTACTCACCTGCTGATGAAAAGCTACTGATTAAAAGAGTGATCGGTATTCCTGGAGATGTCGTTAGGATGCGCAACAACCAGTTGTACATCAACGATGAACCTGCGACCTACAGTCGATTGGATGACGATATCGTCAATCAGCTCGATTACCACCAACGGCGTACTCATAGTTTTTTCAACGAGCAATACGACAATTTCGAACATCCCGTAATGATGGTGCCGTCACCGCCAAATGACTACAACAGTTTCGGCCCTATAGAAATGCCAGAGGATCAATACTTGATGTTGGGCGATAATCGAGACAATAGTCGGGACTCAAGACGTATTGGCTTGATTAGCCGCGACCGAATCACTGGCCGCGCTTTTACCGTGGCGTTTTCTGTCGACTACGAAGCCTATTATATGCCCCGCGCGGATCGGTTCTTTCATTCGCTGAACTGAACTGGACGCACAGGATTCCGATCTTGATCTCGTTAAATCGCGGCCGGTTGTGGCAATTCCTACTGCCCGCTTTTACACTTCGTAAACAAAACCCACAGCCTAAACTCGCAACAAATGTCACGAACTAGCCCGTGGTTAGGCCTATTTATCTCGCGACTCTGCTTCGACTTCTTTCTCGATGGCGGCAATCTTGCCTAGCAAACCACCTCGATTAGCCCGCTTTCGGATCAAAAATAGGACGAAAGAAAAGACCAGGCCCGCGGCTATCATCGCGCCGAGCAGCATCAGCGAGAATATCGCAAACACTTGAACCTCGGCTTTATCGACGTCATAAGCAGAAATGGCCATCCAGATAAACACCACCATAAACAACGTACCAGTGAATAGCAGACGAATATGCGGTTGAGTCAGAAATTTAAGCACGGTTCAATGTTTCAAATCAGTAAACCGTGAGGATACCTCTGATTCGATTCTATTTCTGCCATTTGCGCGCCTCATCAACAAGAACCTTCGTTCTTGACGCTTGGTCTGACTAGAACGGGATCTTACGTGAGCTTTTTGGTTGCGCTCCTAATTAGGCTCTTAATTGAGGAGCGCCTGATTTAAACTGCTCGCACTACATCCTACAACATACGGAACGCGACCATGCCTCTGAAACCCCTTGTTAAGTCTCTCCTTGAAGCTATGGCGGAAGCCAGCCGACCTTCTATTAGCGACTTACCTCCGGCACAAGGCCGCGAGATGTATCGTCTGATGCACCAGGATCTTTCCAGACCCGATTTACATGCCGTTTCGGATAGCACCGCCGGTGGCGTCCCCATCCGTATCTATCGCCCGGACGCCGGGGATGCCAAACCTTGCCTGGTGTTCTTTCACGGCGGCGGCTGGGTGATCGGCGACCTGGATACCCATGACGCGCCTTGTCGCCTACTCGCAAAGGCATCCAATTGCGTGGTCATCGCTGTGGATTATCGCCTTGCTCCAGAGCATCAATACCCATTACCCCTGGACGATTGCTATAGCGCATTTTGTTGGATTCACGAAAATGCCCAACGACTTGGCATTGATCCAGATAAATTAGCTGTAGGCGGCGATAGTGCTGGTGGCAATATGGCGGCAGTGGTGTGTCTCCGGGCACGGGATGAATCCGGGCCGCCTATTCAACATCAACTACTCGTTTATCCGGTAACGAATGCGGCAATGAATACTGAATCCTACCGGGACAATGGTGAGGGCTATATGCTGACCTCGGCCACCATGAGCTGGTTTTTTGATCACTATGTGACAGAGAATGATAGGCAAGATCCGTTCGTCTCGCCGCTGCTGTCTCCAGATCTCACTCAGCTCCCGCCAGCAACCGTATTCACAGCAGAATTCGATCCATTACGCGACGAAGGAGAGGCATACGCTAAGCGCTTGGAAGAGGCTGGTGTTAGGACCCTGATAAAGAGATTCGATGGCCAGATCCATGGCTTCTTTACAATGACTGACGTGATGCCAGAGGCGCTTGAAGCTATCACTCTGGCTGCTCAAGAACTCAACCGGGATTTCACTTGAGCATTACTACGGCATCTGCATGGCAAAAAGCCATAGGCTCTGGTGAATTGCACAACGAGACGCTGCACGATCTAAAATTCGATGAATCCATCAATGATGTGACTTTCACCGATTGTCGTTTCGGCCATGTGACATTTCAGTGTGACGAGATACGCGAATGTGTCTTTATCGATTGCCAGTTTCATACCTGCAGCTTTAGCAGCGTAAAGTTTCAAGACTGCTCATTCAAAAACTGCCAGTTCTACGATGGAGAAACCGAAACCGGCTGCGTCTTCAAATTTGCAACGGTGATCGCCAGCCAATTCGAACACTGCGATCTATCAATGGCCGATTTTTCTCGAGCAAATCTTTATCGCAGCAAGTTTTCTCACTGCCAGGCGCAGGGTGCAGATTTAAGCCAAATATCGATTGAGAGCAAAATCGGCGGAAAAATCAGTTTGTTCGAATTTAACCTAAGCAACTGTAATTTTGCCTACAGCGATTTCTCGGGCGCTCATCTAGAGGAATCCAACATCGCCGACTGCCGATTGATCCACTCCATTTTTAATGACGCAAACCTCGAAGGGGCGACGCTAAACGATAATGAGCTGCACGGTATTACTGCCGACCGCCTGGTGTTAAGGGGTGCAGACCTTAGAGGTTCTGGTCTTGATGGACTGGATATCAGGGAGATTGATATGACCGGTGTGACAATCGATGAGGCCCAGCAGCGGGTGCTGCTGGAAGCACTCGGGATTCATATCGTTTAGCAGGCTATATAGCCGCAGGCGCTTATGAAGCGCTATCAGCCTCAGTCGCTTTAGGCGCCTCACCAGCGACCACTTCAATGAGCTGAATATCAAAAACCAACACAGCAAAAGGTGGAATGCCTCCAGCACCGCCGGTTCCACCGGGACCATATCCCAGTTCTGGTGGAATGAAGAATCGCGCTTTACCGCCTGGCTTCATGAGTTGCAAACCTTCTGTCCAACCTTCAATGACATTACTCAGCGGAAAGGTGGCCGGCTCGCCGCGCTGGTAAGAACTGTCAAATACCTTGTTATTCAACAAACGGCCCTCGTATTGAACCACAACCTCACTCTCGGCCACGGGTGAATCGCCTTCACCCTCCTCGATAATCTGGTACTGAAGGCCTGAAGCTGTTTCTTGAATGCCATCCTGACTGCGATTCGCCAACATAAAGGCCTTGGCAGTCTCAGCCATTACGCCGATCTGACGAGACTGAATCTCTTGAATCACCTGGGCCTGCATTTCCTGACTCATGTTGGGTTCCTTGCGAGCCAGCGAGTCCGCCAAACCTTGTCTAACAACATCTAAACTGACATTTTCATTTCCGCCTTCCAAAAGCGCATTGCCAAACCGATAACCAAAAAAGTAAGCGATGTCATCATCAGTCACTGGTATGGGAGCAACAGGTGCTGCCTCTTCGGCCAAAGCTAATGTAGAAAACACAGTAAGTAATGCCGCTAAAATATTGTTTCTAAAAGATATATACATCAAAATAAGGTATCCCGTTACCGACTCAAAAACGTATTATTACATATCCAAGCGAATAGGCTTCAACTCATCGCATTTCGTTGCCCATTTTATTTCTCTATCAGTAAACTGCCTCGATGGAGCACCGGACTGAGATTTGTCCCCATCTAAAAGTCAGAAAGTGCGATAGATTTGTAAAAGCGTCTGGTAATGTAGATCAAAGGTGTTTACAAAAGAGGTATGGTGGTCGTGGTCATACCGAAGCCGCGGAACTCCGCGACGGTATGTGTTCTAAGGCTGTACTGCTAAGTAACGAAAACGAGATCGAAACAAATTTATGACAAGCCCTAAGCTAATAATCAATTCCATCTTGTTCACCTGTCTGTTTGCTGCTGGTGTTGCCTTCGCGACTATTCCAGAAGCCGTTGTCGAGCCCCTGAAGCCTATGCCAGAACACGCCAATACGACGCGTAACATTGTCGATGCGCTGGCGAGCCGACATTATGTCAGCACCCTTTTAGACGATGATTTATCGACCAAGATATTTGACAATTATATCGACGACCTCGACCCGTCTAAGAGCTACTTTCTGGCCTCCGATATTCGAAATTTCGAACGGCTGCGGTTCGATATGGATAACGCGCTACGTCGTGGTGATGTGAGACCCGCCTATGAAATTTTTAACGTATACCACGAACGCGTCATTGCCCGTTTCGAGCAGGTGATTGCCAATCTAGAGAAAGACATTGATCAGTACGACTTCACGCTCGATGAGGTGCTCGTCTTAGATCGTACAGAGTTCCCCTTTGCAGAAACTGAGAGAGAATTAGACGATCTCTGGCGAAAGCGTATTAAGAACGCTGTGCTCAACCTAAAAATGGCTGATAAGGAGTTGCCTGCTACTCAGGAACTGCTGGTAAAGCGATACCAGAATCGCTTATCCCGTACATTGCAAACCAACAGCGAAGACGTGTATCAGCTTTACATGAATTCATTTACCAAAACCTATGATCCTCATACCCAGTACTTTTCGCCCCGTACCTCCGAGAACTTTAATATTAATATGAGTTTGTCTCTAGAGGGTATCGGCGCGGTATTGCAGCGAGAAGATGAATTCACGAAGGTCGTGAGCCTGGTGCCAGCGGGTCCTGCAGACAAGTCCAAATCAATTTTCCCTGACGATAAGATTGTGGCTGTTGGACAACACGATAGTGAAATGGTGGATGTAATCGGCTGGCGCCTCGACGAAGTCGTCCAGCTGATTCGCGGTAAAAAGGATACTGTTGTTCGACTAGACGTTATTTCTGCCTCCGACCCAAAACAATCGAAGGTCATCGAGTTGACTCGAAACACGGTCAAGCTCGAAGAGCAATCAGCCCACTCGAAAGTCATCGAACTCGAGCAATTTGGTGCCAAACGTAAGATTGGCGTGATCGATATCCCTACCTTCTATATCGACTTTCGCGCACTGCAAGCCGGTGATAGCAACTATAAGAGCACCACCCGAGACGTCCAAAGGTTACTCGTAGAGTTGATGCAGGAAGGAGTTGAAGGTGTGGTGATCGATCTGCGCAATAACGGTGGCGGTTCGCTGCAAGAAGCCAAAACGTTGACTGGATTATTTATTGATCGGGGTCCAACCGTCCAAATTCGGAGTAAAAGCAACCGCGTCGACATATTGAACGATCGAGATATCCGAACCATATACGATGGTCCGTTAGCGGTAATCGTAAACCGATTGAGCGCCTCTGCCTCAGAAATTTTTGCGGGTGCGATTCAGGACTACGAAAGAGGTTTGATCATTGGCAACCAAACATTCGGCAAGGGTACCGTGCAATCATTGCTGCCGCTTAATCGCGGCCAGCTAAAGCTGACTCAAGCGAAGTTTTATCGCATCTCCGGCGAAAGCACTCAACACAAAGGCATCGTACCTGACATCATTTTTCCTAATGTTTTCGATCCGGAATCGATCGGCGAGAGCAGTCTGGACGCACCCCTGCCCTGGGACAAAATCAAGGCCACTGGATACCGAACCAAGCGCTCGATTGTGCCTCTGCTCGGCGACCTTCGCGCACAACATGAAGAGCGGGCCGCCACGGATCCTGAATTCCACTATCTGGAAGAAGCGCTTGCCTACCGACAAGAGCGCCGCAAGATTATTGAGGTGACCCTGAACGAGGCGACAAGAATTCAGGAAAAAGTAGACGCTGATGCTTTCTGGTTAAATCTGGAAAACGGCAAACGCAAAGCACAGGGCCTGGAGGCGATTGCTTCACTCGATGATCTCAAGAAGAAGAATGTTACCCCTCAGCTGGCCTCGGTGGAAAGCACCACAGCACCAGACGAGAATGCTTCCGCCTCTGAAAGCAGTGAATCGCTTGACGATGAGTCGGTGGGTGATGAGATGGCAGAGATTGTTGATAACGCTACAACCGAGATCGGTGAAGTCTTGCCGAAAGTAGAAGCCGATGTGGCGGAATCTGAAGAAAATGAGCCGGATGCCTACTTAATTGAAACCGGCAATATCCTGCTTGATCTGATCGCATCAGAAAAACGTACGGCTGATAAACAATCAGCAAGACTCAGCCCGACGCTCTAATAGCGAACTGGGATGTGCTCATTATGTACTCATTATGTACTCATTATGTACTCATTATGTACTCATTATGTACTACAAAAAGCTCGATATTTCATCGAGGCGCTTCTTCGAAATATCCGGTACCTCAGCACCAGGTGCCGGATATCCAACGACTAGCAACAGAAATGGCCTCTCAGATCTCGGCCTGTCCATCAATTCATTTAGAAATTTCATAGGGCTCGGTGTATGTGTCAGACAGGCCAGTCCAGCCTGATGAAGCGCGCTGATCAATAGTCCCGTCGCCAGACCTACAGATTCTGTGGCGTAGTAATGTTTTTGCTTTTCGCCATCTGGGCTCACGCCAAACCGCTGTTGGAAGACACCAATCAGATAGGGGGCTGTTTCTAGAAAGGGTTTGTTCGCGTCGGTACCAAGCGGCGCTAAATCGTCTAGCCAGGCTTGTGTCGCGCGCTCTTCGTAAAAGGCTCGCTCTTCCTTCTCGGCTTCTACGCGTATTTGTTGTTTTAACTCGGGAGTCTGTACCACGGCAAAGTGCCAGGGTTGGCAGTTAGCGCCACTGGCTGCAGTACCTGCCGTCAATAAACACTGCTCGATCAGTTGACGCGGCACGGCCTCAGAAGAGAAATCTCGAATGGAACGGCGGCGCTTCATGAGCTGATAGTAGCCATCCGCTCGAGAGAGCATTTCTTCTTCCGAGTGACGTCTAAAATCGAGTGCGATAGAATTATTTGGCTTCATCAGGCTTTCATTTAGGCCTCAAGTTGTCTTGATATCTTTTTCGACCAGGTCCATCGCGTTTTGTATTTCTTTAAACTTATCCTCGGCGGTCGACGCTAATTCCGGTGACACACCCGCCGCTTGCATCCTATCAGGATGAAACTCCATCGCCAGCTTACGATATTTCTTTTTGATCGCCGCCAAGCTATCGCCTCGTTTAGCACCTAGGATCATGTAATAGCGATTGATATCTTCCGGTACACCGGTAAAGCGACCTTTCAATTGCTGGTAGTGGTCTTCCAGTCGGAAAATCCTGACCGCCTCCAAAATCATCGCCTCTTCTGCTGCCACCAATTCACCATCGGCATGACCCACCAACAGTAGCAAATCAATAATGGACGAGAGGACCTGCTTGGAGCTACCGAACTCTGTATAAAACTGTTGTGCGTAGTCCTCGAAGCTCTCATTAGAATTCTTTGCGGCATTAAAAATTTTGATCGCGAGATCTCGCGCCTGCGGTGTCAGCCGCAGGTTTTCGCGCATGACGCGGTCAACCACTTCTACCTCTTGTTGGGAGACTATGCCATCCGCTTTGGCAAGCTTACCCAGCATCGAAAAGGTTGCCGTAAAATAAATGCTCTGTTTGTTCTCAAGACTGCTAAAAAGACCGCCGCTCTGCCCACCAGAATCTAATGCGGCATGCCCCGCGGCGGCGCCGAGCACCGCGCCCAGAGGACCACCCATTAAGAACCCTAACCCGCCACCTAAGATCTTACCCATCCAACTCATGGCACGCGATCCAGGTGAGCTTTAACGAGGCCAGAAAATTCTGGGACTAACAATCTGGGTATGTTGTGACCCATACCCGGCACCGCCACAAATGTCGCATCAGGAATCAATACCGCTGTATCTTCTCCGCAAGCGATAGGAATCAGTGAATCATCGACACCATGAATCACAGTGGTGGACACATGGATCGTCCTAAGTAGCGCTGTCCGGTCGGACTGACTGGCTACTGCAAGTCTTTGCCTGGCAGGTCCGTCGGGATTAGCCGAGCGACGAATGCTTCGAGTAGCAGCAGCGACTCTTTCTGCAAGCGATTCAGGGTAGCCGGGACTACCAAAAATGACCTTGTGATCGGCTACCTGCTGAATGGCCTCTGCTTCAGTTTTTACTGGCGGTGCATTAAAAGCTTCCAGCGCAGCGTCCGTCGGTCCCGGTAAACCTGACTTGCCACTCGTGGACATGACAGACAGCAGGGACATGACCCTCGTTGGATGCTCGGCTGACAGCACCTGCGCAATCATGCCTCCAAGCGAAATGCCTAGAATATGCGCTGTAGCAATGTCCAAACCATCCAACAACCCAATAACGTCCGCAGCCATATCACTTAAGGTATAGGGCGCTGGCACAGCTCCTGACAAAACATCTTGAAACGATGGTACACCGGCGTGATCAAATTTTTCGGATAGCCCAACATCACGGTTATCGAAGATGACGACATGCAACCCAAGTTGTACGAGTTGCGCCAGCAAGTCTGGATGCCAGTCCACCATCTGTGTCCCCAGACCACGGATCAAAACCATGCTGGGATTGTGAGTATCACCGAATGTCTCGCATTCAAGCTGAATACCGTTTGCGGTTAATTGGCTCATAGCGGCTCACCGCCCATCTGATTGAGCAAATTTTGAGTTTTTTCCTGCATTAACGCCGTATCGGCTCTAGACTCAACGTTCAGTCGCACCACGGGCTCCGTGTTAGACATCCGGACATTAAACCGCCAATCCTCAAATACCATACTCAAACCATCGGTATGGTCGGTGCTGAGAGCAGCATCTACATAAAAGGCTTCGAGTGTTTTAAGCAGACCGGCGGCATCTTCGATGCGACGGTTAATCTCGCCACTCGCCGGAAATTGGGCCATACGTTCGTCCACCAGCTCAGCCAACGTTTTCCCTTTGGCGCAAATTAAACCAGCCACCAGCAGCCACGGAACCATACCACTGTCGCAATAGGCAAAATCCCGAAAGTAATGGTGGGCGCTCATTTCACCACCATAGACTGCATCTTCCTCACGCATTCTTTCCTTGATAAAGGCATGACCGGTTTTACTCATAATAGCCGTGCCACCAAACTGCCTGGCAACCTCAACTGTATTCCAGGTTAAACGAGGGTCATGGACGATCTTGCCGCCACCATCCCGGACCAGAAACGCTTCTGCAAGCAGACCCACAATGTAATAACCCTCGATAAAGCGGCCTGTCGCATCGAAGAAAAAACAACGGTCAAAGTCTCCATCCCAGGCGATGCCCATGTCCGCATTGTGCATTTTGATAGCTTCGATGGTTGGCGCTCGGTTCTCTTCCAGTAGAGGGTTAGGTACACCATTTGGAAAGTTACCGTCAGCCTCGTGATGCAACTTGATAAACTTAAACGGTAGCGACGATTCGATCGCATCGATCACCTCACCCGCTCCACCGTTACCCGCATTCACCACAATTTTGAGAGGCTTTAACTCGTTTTGATCAACATAGCCCGCGAGTTTCTCGATGTATTCCGCCCGATGAGACAGATTTTGCAAGGTGCCCCGCTCGCCGGCTGGTGGAAACTCATTGGCTTCCGCCAAGGCCTCAATCTCTTTTAGACCCGTGTCGCCGCTGATCGGTTTAGAATCCTCTCGAACCAGCTTCATACCGTTATAGTCTTTGGGATTGTGACTGGCCGTCACGACAATACCGCCATCCATATTAAAGTGACTGGTGGCGAAATAGATCTCTTCAGTACCGCATTGGCCGATATGGAATACGTTGCAGCCACCGTCCAACAAGCCTTCAACCAATGCAGCGCTGATTTCTGGACTAGAAAGCCGAATATCATGACCCACCACGACCTTTTCTGGCTTCAGATACTGGGCATAAGCTCTGCCAATGCGATAGGCGAGTTGAGCACTGAGTTCGTCAGGGATTCGACCCCGAATATCGTAGGCTTTGAAGCAGGCGAGCATCCGTTTTCCTTCGAGCAAAACAACATTCTAACATTGGCCGTCCTGCGGCCACTACTGACTGAAAACAATAAAGCCACCCGTAGAACCCTTTCAACGTTATACTGGCGCCACATTGATTAGATCAACACGCGCTGTGACCCCCTACCCCATTGACACGAACCGAATCAGCTGGCGCTGGTGGCTAGCGGTACTGTTTTTCACCTTTGCCCTGGCAGGACTACTCTCTGGCGTATCGCTGTCAGAGCGATCGGATGTAGTAGATGCTTCCTTCCTGACCAAAGCCTATTACAGCCTTGGACTTTTTGTGGTCGGTGGACTTGATCTCGGTACGCCTCAAGGAGGTCCGTTCATAGGCCGCGTCCTACTCTGGATAGCCTACTTCGGTGCACCACTATTAACGGCGTCCGCTGTTATCGATGCTGTACTGACGGCTGTTGCGAAACGCCGCTGGCGCTTAACCCGCATAAAAGATCACATCGTGATCGTCGGCTCTGGCGACCTCACGACAAGCTATCTCAGGGTGCTCCGTGCGCACGACCCCACGGTACCCGTGGTTGTCGTCGATACCAATATCGATTCCGTACGAGAACTAGAACTGGCTGAGAGCTTTGGCGTGACGGTCATGATCGGCGATATTTCCCATGAGTTTCTGTTGAAAGAACTTCGCTTGCGCCGTGCCAAACGGATGCTAATGTTGGGGAGCGATGACTTCCTCGCATTCGAAGCAGCATCTAAAGTCCTCAGGCTATACCCCAATTTGCAGGACAACGTCATTATCCACTGCGCCAGTTTACGTTTTCTAAGAGCGATATCGGACACGCGAATATCAAAGCAATCCATCCGCTTTAATTCCTATAACCTCGCGGCAAAAGCACTGGTCCGTGACAGCCTCGTGGACCATTTTATCAAGACGATCGAAAAAGACACCGTCGTATTAGCTGGCTTTGGTTTGTTCGGTCAAACCATACTCGAAGAGCTGCAAAAAAATGCACCGGACCAGATTGCGCGAGTCCTCCTTATTGATGTCCAGGCCCATCGCCGGTTGCAGATTGTCGAAGAACAACGACGCCTGACGACAGGCTACGAAAAACATGTCCTGGAAGGTGACATTTCCCACCCCGAAGTGTGGCGCAAAGTCGTCGATATCTTTGATCTCAGCATCGGCGAACCCGTATTAATACTCGGCACGGGTATGGCATCTAACAATCTCAGAACTGCTCTTTGGCTGAAAGACAAGTATCCAAACGCTCTGGTATTTTCTCGCACTAACGATATTTCTGAGTTTGCTCTGCAAATTGGGGACGAACATGGCATCGACTGCATCAGCATTACGCAATTGGTCGAAGAGAATATCCCGTTAGCCTGGCTAACCTGAGGTCAATCGAAAATTGGTCGAGCGTTAATCAAACATTAATCTAACGTTAATCGAAAGTCTTTTAAGTTAACCCCCAACACGACGTCTCCTTTCAACTCGACAAGCTGCTGGCATTTAGTCGCCTGATCCGGGTCTGCTTGGAGCTTTTTTAGGCTCTGATCTTTCAGCATGGCCTCAATACTTCCATATTCCTGCAGTAATGCCGTCGCTGTTTTCTTGCCGATACCCGTGACGCCTTTGATGTTGTTACTGTTATCTCCCGACAAAGCCCAATAGTCCACGAGTTGATTAATTTCGAGTCCAAATCTCTCCCTCACTTCAGCCGTTTCAACGTAACGACGATCGAAGTGGTGATAGATCCTGATCCCTGGTCTCAACAATTGAAAAAACATCTTGTCTGTCGATACGATAACCGCTTCACCCCGGTTAGCGGCAATACCCAGGGCCAGCGTCGCGATCACGTCATCCGCTTCATAATTCGCCACCGTTAGGCTCAAAATACCCTGTTCCGAAAATTGGTGAGTGAGTTCGGATACCAGAGACATGAGTATGTCAGGGGTCGGTTCTCGATTAGCTTTATATCGATTGTCCAAAAGATGACGCCAGGTCACTTCATGACTGTCCCAAACTACGACGCCATGACTGGGCTTTATTTCAACTAGAGATCGCTGTAGAGACTGGCGACAAGAGAGGATGAATTCGTCACCCGCGATACCGCCCCTCGCTTCGAAAATACGGCGGACTAGATTAAACGCATCTACCAACAGAACTTTTTGTGTCATTAGTACCCGAGAGCAGCCCCTTTGCCGCGTGGATCTTTGATCCCTGAAATCACGCCGTCACGAATCAATATCGAGTTTGCGTCGCCAATGCCCCGACCAAAACGACTTTTTACAAAGCCTATATGCCCCTTTTTCTTCAGGGCTTTGATCGTATCAGGCAGCAAACCATAAGCATCATAGTAGATTGAATTGGGCTGCCACTGGTGATGGAACCTGGGCAACGAAACGGCGTCGTCTATCGGCATGCCATGATCAATAGTGTTGAGGATAACCTGTAAGGTCGTTGTAATAATCGTCGAGCCACCGGGCGAACCAGTGATCAAAAATGGTTCACCATCTTTGGTCACAACCGTCGGTGACATAGAACTCAACATTCGTTTGCCAGGCACTATCGCATTGGCGGCTCTGCCGATCACATTATATTGGTTGGCTGTGTTTTCCTTAATCGAAAAATCATCCATCTCATTGTTCAGCAAGAAACCAGCGCCTGGTACAACAATCTTGTTGCCGTAACCGCTGTTCAGCGTGGTCGTCAAGGCCACCATCATGCCGTCTTTGTACACCGAGAAATGCGTGGTCTCCATACTCTCAGGCCCCCAACTACCCGCCCCTATTTTTTCACTGGGAGTGGCTTTAGCAGGGTCAAAATCTTCAAATCGCTTGCGAGCATACTGCTTATCCGTGAGCATCTTGATCGGTACGTCATAGTAGTCCGGGTCTCCCAGATGCTCTGCGCGGTCTGCGTAAGCCCGCCGTTCTGCCTCGATCATCAAATGTACGGTTTCGGAATTACCCCAACCCAGCGCGCTCAGGTCATAGGGCTCGAGCATATTTAGAATTTGCTGAATTAAGACCCCACCAGAGGAAGGTGGTCCCATTCCATAAATTTCGTAGCCACGGTAATCACCTTTAATCGGATCGCGCCAAATCGAGGCATAGTCCTGTAAATCCTGTGCTGAAATATCGCCACCGCCTTGTTTCATCTCAGCCACGATCAAATCGGCAGTTTCACCCTCGTAAAAGCCATCCCGACCCTTTTCCGAAATCAGCCGCAGCGTTTTGGCGAGATCAGGTTGCTTCCAGATATCACCCACCTGGTAAGGTTCGCCCTGTTTGGAGAAGACCTCAATTGAGGCGGGGTACTTTTTCATGGATGGCAAGCGTCGTTCAAACTGACGCGCTAAATCGTGGCTAAGCGCAAATCCTCCCGCGGCCAGACGGATCGAGGGAGCGAGAACCTGTTTTCGACTCATTGTGCCGTACCGTTCTAACAGCACAAGCAATCCATCCACAGACCCAGGAACGCCTGCTGCCTTGTGGCTAGAGGTCGACAAACCCGGTATAACCTCTCCCTTTACGTCAAGAAACATATCTTTGTGGGCTGATGCGGGCGCCCGTTCGCGATGATCCAGCGTCACAACATTGCCGGCTGGTAGACGCACGACAGCAAACCCACCACCACCGATATTACCGGCAGATGGATAGGTCACCGCCAGTGCAAAAGCCGTTGCGACGGCACCATCGACGGCATTACCGCCATTGCGCATAATTTCTACACCAACCGCTGAAGCCAGCGTCGAACGACTGGTGACCAGGCCATTTTTCGCGTAGGTTGCCTCAGGGCTAGCAGCAAAAACATTCGACGCTACAACCAGAAGCACGGTAACTAAGTAACGTGTGACTTTCATAACCCATCTCACCAATAACACTGAAGCTCCAAGCTTAACACGGCAAAAAAAATAAATGACGCTAACGATTCCACAAGCTCGACGTCTCGCTCTTAACCGCCAAGGCCTGGCGAAACAAGATACTTTCGGACGGGGCATCAATGCCGTTGAACGTACGATAAAGACGCTCCGTTATGTGCAAATTGACACAATCTCAGTGGTTGATCGCGCCCATCACCATGTCCTGAAAACCCGCGTTAGCAACTATCAACCTGATCATCTCGATAAATTGCTTACAGAGCGCAAAAGCATTTTTGAATACTGGCACCATGCAGCGGCTTATCTCCCCATGGAAGATTACCGTTTCTATTTGCCGCTGATGCGCGGCTATGGCGCTAACCGAAAGATTGACCCAACCATTTCCAGAGAAGTCCTCGCCAGAATTCGTGCTGAAGGACCATTGATGTCCAAAGACTTCGAGGCGCCAGCTGGAAAACGCGCTTCTGGCTGGTGGGACTGGAAGCCTGCCAAGCTCGCCATGGAACAACTATTTCTGTCAGGACAACTGATGGTCGCCGAGCGTAAAGGTTTTCAAAAGTGCTTCGACTTAACCGAACGGGTGTTACCCGAGGAAACAGATACGCGACTGCCAGACGACCATGAACGTGCCAGGTTCTACGTCACTCGAATTCTGGCTTCCCAGGGGGTTAGCCGGCCTCAAGATATCGGCTATATGCGCACTGTTACCAGTCGGTTTGAAAAATATAAGATTCTACCTGGTATCCGTACAGCACTAAACGAGCTAAGCGAAAGCAGCGAAGTGGTGCCGATACCCATCGGTAAAGAAACCTACTATGCGCTGAAAGTAGACGTGGATAATCTCCCCGCGCGGCTCGGCAATCGACGCTTGATCCTGCTATCTCCCTTCGACAACCTCGTCATTAATCGTGAAAAATTATCACAGCTATTTAATTTCAACTACCAGATCGAATGCTATGTACCCGAAGCCAAACGACAATATGGATACTTCACCTTGCCTTTATTGTTAGGAGATGAATTCGTCGGCAGAATCGACTGTAAAGCACATCGCGCGCAAAACCTATTAGTGGTAAACAATATTTGGCTTGAGCCAAACGTCTCTGTTAACGACGAATTAGGGCAGTATTTTTACGATGCGCTCACCCGCTACGCGAGCGATTTAAACTGCGACTCGGTAAAAATCAAAAGCGCAGATAACAAACGACTCTTTCAACAACTCCGCACTCGCTTCTAAACCGTTCAGAAACCGTTCAGGCTGGCTTAATTCTTCGTTCAGCAACAAAATTGCATCATGGGCTCGTTACCTCACAAAAGAGAGTTCATGATGAAAACGCTAAATATCGTATTGCTGGGAACCTTTCTGGCTAGCTCATTCGCCGTTAATGCTTCTGCGGACAACCGGCACAGTGATCGTTTTCAATACAGAATCTATGACGAACATGTCGGCAAACACCAGAGGCGCATCAACCAGGAAAAGCTAGCTCATCATCACCGTCAAAAAACCTACGATGAAAGCGCTTCCAACGGCCATTCAAAAAGGTATTCCAAAAAACACTCTAAAAAACGTTCCAACCGCTATTCCAAGGGCCATGCTAACAACAATGCCGGCTACGATGAGCGACGGAATAACGACCATCATGACAAAAGACACAATCATGCACAAAAACAGAGTCGCTGGGAAACCTTCGGCAGCTTCAGGGGTAGATCAGGCAAGCACGTGACCCGGCAAATCCATGTGGATGAGAGAGTTAAGGCACTCTCACTACAGGGTACGAAACGCGGCATGGTGGTTCGTCGCGCTCACGCTCTACTGGGTAATGGTCGCTGGGTTCGAATCGAAGGGCTTGAAGGCCATCTGAGGTATGGCGAGCAAACAAAACATCGCCTGCGTCGGCCACGCCATGTGCAGAAGGTTGTGCTGGATATCGCACCGGATCGTTATAAGCGCGGCTATGCGGACCTACGGATCAAGTCTGCGAGTCGTAAGCATTAGATTCTGTCTACAGAGGCTCCGGGTATTCGGAACTACGAATCATGTCCGTATGCTAGGAGGCCTCGACACAGCAAGCAAAAGGCTGCGGGTGTTCTTAGAGGAGCACAAAGAGCAGCGTTAATCGTGCCAACGGCAGCGTGCATTCTTTACTCCGCTGCTTGCGGGCCTCCAGCCTTCTGCGACCAGTCTAGCAAAGAACACCCGATACCTGACGTCGCACAATACTCAAACCTCTTAAGTGCCCGCCGCTAGATCTGCTTGTCTCTGCCGGCCCAATAAGGTGCTCGCACCAAACGTCGCTGGATCTTTCCTGACGGTAAACGCGGCAGATCATCGATAAAATCTACGGTGCGTGGAGCCTTGAATCCAGGTAGATGTTCACGGGCAAAGTCGATCAGCATTTGCTCAGTCGCCGCTGAGTGTTCTACCCCAGGCTTTACCTGCACAATCGATTTGACCTCTTCACCCCATTCGTCATTGGGCACACCGACCGTGCAGACATCCGCCACGGCGGGATGCTTCAGCAATACATCATCGGTTTCCTGTGGATAGATATTGACGCCACCAGAGATAATGGTCTCTGCAGAGCGGCCAGTGAGGAATAGGTAACCATCCTCATCAAAATAGCCCATATCACCGAGCGTAAAATAATCACCGCGATAACTGCTAGAGGTCTTTTCCGTATCTTTGTAGTATTCAAATCTAAGCGCGGGCGCTTTGAAGTAAATGCTACCGATTTCGCCGGTGGGCAATTCATTGCCATCGTCATCCAAAATTCGATTGTCGGCACCGGGCGCACTGCCAACACTGCCGGGTTTTTGTAGCCATTTTTCGGGATCGATAAAGAACCCACCGCCACCCTCGGTCGCCGCGTAATATTCATAAACCACTGGCCCCAGCCAATCCATCATCTCGTGCTTTACATGCACTGGGCACGGTGCGGCACCATGGATGACATAACGCAAAGAGGACACGTCATACTTTTTCCTGGTTTCTTCAGGCAAAGCCAGTACGCGATGAAACATCGTTGCCACCATGTGTGTATGAGTCACTTTATGCTCATGAACCAGACGCAGGGTTTCTTCTGGATCCCACTTGTCCATCAGGACAGTACCGACGCCCTCAACCAGTGGACCATTGACATTAAAAGCTAAGGGCGCCGCATGATAAGCCGGCCCCGTGCACAAACACAGATCTTCGCCAGGACGCCAATTGGCCGCAGACTGAGCGCGTGTTACCGTTTCATTGACGCGGACTTCCGGTGCTTGACGGCGCCGAAACACCCCTTTCGGTCTGCCGGTTGTACCAGAGGTGTAAAGCATCTGGGTGCCAACTTCGGGATCCTCGATATTGCTGACCGCCTGGTCCTTGATGGCATCCTGATAATCAACAAATCCTTCAATATTGCCACCCACCGACAAGGCCAGTTTTACCTGCGGCCGATTATCGTTCAATGCATCAATGGCGGGTGTCGCGCAGCGAATATCAGCAATGAATGCCTTCGCCTCACAATTTTCAACGATATAGGACGCGTTGTCCCCGGTTAAATGCCAGTTGATGGGTGTCACTCTGAGTCCAATTCTTTGGCAAGCGTATAGTACTTCTATGAATTCCGGGCGATTGGTCAGCAGCATTGCAACACCATCGTCTGGTTTGAGCCCCGCGTTACGCAGCGCCCTCGCAAGTTGATTCACTCGTTGGTTCAATTCGGCAAATGTGCGATTACCATGGTTTGAAATAACAGCCATGGTTTCTGGTGCTTGCTGTGCGTGATAAGCGATCGCCATACCATTGGCTATCGCTTCTTCGAGCGTTAATGCCGACATACTCCCCCCATCATCAATTTTTATAATACTTGCGATACTAAATCATTATGAATTATTGTAGCTTTAGTGTAACTGCAGGTGACGGCCATGTTTATCGGCATTTCCGACAAAGTCCACCCTATCTTGCGAAGACTTCGCATTTTCATTGATGAAATCATTATTCCCAATGAGCAAAGCTACCAGGATGCGCTGGACATTGACCGCTGGCTGGCGCCATCAGTAATGACGGACATGAAGGATCAGGCGAAGTCTGCCGGTCTATTCAACCTGTTTTCAAGTCCTGAACCCTACAATCAAGTCGAATTTGCCCATCTCGCTGAGGCTATGGGTCGCACCGAAATTGCCGCCGAGGTGTTTAACTGCGCCTCCCCAGACACCGGTAATATGGACATTCTGGCGCGCTTCGGCAACAAATCCCAGCAAGAAATATGGCTCCATCCACTCATGTCTGGTGCGGTTCGCTCTGGCTTCGCCATGACAGAACCCGCTGTTGCCTCATCAGACGCCAGCAACCTAACGTCGAAAGCCCGACTGAAGGGCGACCATTGGATTCTTGATGGCGAAAAGTCCTGGGTTTCCGGCGCTGGACATCCAGACTGTAAGTTTCTTGTGGTCATGTGCGTAACAAATCCTGAGGCACCTCTCGATGCACGCCACTCTGTGATGATCGTCCCTATCGATGCGCCTGGCGTTGAGATCACCCGGATGGTCTCCGTTTTTGGCTATGACGACGCGCCCCATGGGCATGCGCAAATCCGTTTTACTGACGTCACGATACCAACCAGCCATTTGGTCGGGCAACGAGGTCAAGGATTCGCAATCGTCCAGGGGAGGCTCGGTTTTGGCCGAATCCACCATTGTATGCGCAGCATTGGCGCCGCTGAACGCGCCCTTATGCTCATGGTCGAACGGTCCAAAACACGCTATGCCTTTGGCAAGCCACTCTCTGAACTCGGTGGCAATGTCGACGTCATCGCAAATTCAAGGATCGATATCGAGATGTCACGACTGATGGCATTGAAAGCCGCGGCGCGACTAGATGCTGTCGGGCTGGAAGCAGCACTCAATGATATTGCCCAAATGAAAGTCGCTGTCCCTAATATGGCCCTGGCAGTAATCGACCGAGCCATTCAAATGTTTGGCGGCGCTGGTGTGAGCGGCGATACACCGCTCGCCAAAATGTGGGCTTCGCATCGGGCATTGCGTCTGTCTGACGGGCCTGATGAGGTGCATCGAGAAATGATTTCCAGACATGAAATGGGTCGATTTTCTGATACTTACCTATAAGTATTAACGAAAACTAGAAAGGGAGGAACACACCATGGCAAACGCGTACGGCGTCGCTCAACAACACCTTGAAGCTGGCATCGCAGCCGCAGCAGAGGAAAATATTGATTTACATGCCTACGGCCAAGCGCTCATTTGGAAGCTCATCGAGGCTTATCAGACCGCAGGGAGAAAGAACGAAGATATTATTGATGAGATCAAATATTCCCTCGATAACATCGCGGACGATGGAACCTTTCACGTTTCACGAAATTAGTACGGACCTTCGCGTGCGCTTTAATAAATGATTTCGCTGTCACCAAGCGGTTCAACACAGCGCGCATCCTTATGGCGAGAATTACCGACATAGCTTGATACAGGAGTAACTCGAACGGGGCCGCGCAGCCGAGGCGATAAAATGGTCGTCAGTTCAGTGGCCTTGGCATCAAGATTGAGCCATCGGTCGACCTCGTTTTTAGTCAAGTGAATCGGCACCCGGTGGTGCAGGCTGCACATTGAATCCGGCGCCGCACCGGTAATGATGGTGCAGCTATCGATACGCTGACCATTGCGCTCCCAATGATCCCAAAGACCAGCGAACGCAAACCCTGGTTCCAGGTCGGGTTGAATCAGATACGGCACCTTTGTATCAGCTTCTTTGCGCCATTCGTAATAACCAGATGCCGGTATAATGCATCGTTGCCGCGCAAACGGAGTGCTAAAAGCGCGGCTCTTGGCGAGTGTTTCAGATTTCGCATTAAACATGGTGTATTTAGAAGATGGCGCTGGACTCCACGCAGGCACCAGCCACCAACGCATGTTCTGCATACGCCACTCGCCAGCATCGCTGCGAAGCAATACAGGCACGTCGTCTGTGGGTGATATATTGTAGCGATCTTGCAGAGAAACGTCGGCGAGTTCTCCGTTAACAATCTTCATGATCAGTTGAGTGAGAGGGTCAGCAATAATATTGAAACGGCCGCACATTATTTGCGCTGACTAATCGTGTTCACTTCATTCATCTCTTCATCGCTTAACTGCCATGCCGCAGCCGATGCATTTTCAGCCACCTGCTCTGGCGCAGTGGCACCAGCAATAACGCTGGAGACAACCGGCTTTGACGCCAGCCAGCTGATGGCCAAATCCAACAACGTTTTGCCGTGCTCGTGCGCATAGGCTGTTAACTTTTCTACCACATCAAAATTCGAATAAGACATTGCTGCTGCCACTCGATCACCCATTGCCGAGAGTCTGGACTCCTGAGGAGCAGGTTCGCCGTGGTGATATTTACCCGTCAAGATGCCACTTGCTAGTGGAAAATATGGCAGTAGCCCTAGCCCATATTGCTCGCAAGCAGAAATGTGCTGTTGGTAGAGATCAATGAAGTCAGTACCCAAGCGTTTCAATCTGTCTTCTACTGCTTTAATGATGTATCGACGGGAGGCTCCTTTGTTCAGCTCTCCTTCGTCCATTCGATTGGCGAACTTGCTAGCAATCACGATCTGCGACCGATCTAACCCCCAGATAGGCCTCACTAGCTCCACTGGGGCCATCTACATCCGCAGTATCGAAAAAGTTAATCCCAGCATTTAGGGCAGCCTGGACGACAGCGGCCGTCGCCGCAACATCACATCGTCGCCCAAAAATGTTACAGCCAATACCAACCAAAGTAACCTTCAAGCAGGTGCTGCCGAGATTTCGATATTCCATTCAATACCCCAAACCAAATTTATGGGATTAGGATAGGGCCAAGTTCAAGGCATTGCAAAACCCGGATTATTTGCGGTATCTTGCCCAAATCGAGCCAGCCATGCGTCTGGCTTTTTTTTTTGCCAGGAAGGACTCATGCGCCACGTACCAAATCTTCAAAGTTTCAGCTCGGAAGAGCTGCACGACATTCTCCGTATCAGTGCTGAGATCAAGGCTTCGCCAGCAGACTATCATCACACGCTCAGTCATCTGACAATGGCGATGTTGTTCCAAAAGACCAGCACGCGCACGCGCGTGTCCTTTGAAGCGGGCATGACAGAACTGGGTGGTCACGCCATTTATGTCGATTGGACGACTTCAAACTTTGTCTTGTCTGGCATTGGCCATGAGACCGCATATTTGTCCCGCAACGTGTCTTTTATCATGGCACGTCTAATGCGTCATGACGATTTACAAACCATTATGGGTGCCAGCGAGGTACCGGTCATTAATGGCTGCGATGAAAAGTTTCACCCCTGCCAGGCACTAACAGACGTTTTGACCATGCAAGAAAATTTTGAGGGAGACATTGCGGATGCCCATCTCGTTTATGTCGGCGTGCAGAATAATGTCTCTAATTCACTGGTGACCCTGTGCCACAAACTTGGTATTCAATTGACACTTGCGACGCCAACCCCTGACGATAACGGCGAAAGTCAGGATGCCTATGTACAGGACATCATTAGCGGCGCAACTCCTTCAAAAAGTCCTACACAAAAAAGAATTCAACACACTGAGGATGCTAAAGCGGCAGTTCAAGAAGCAGACTTCGTTTACACCGATACATGGATTGATATGCAGTACTTCAACAATCCTGCACACCAGGACGAAAACGATGCGAAGCTAAAGAAAATGATGCCCTATCAGCTAAACCACGAATTGCTAAAAGGCGTGGCCTGCAAAGTCATGCACGATATGCCCATACACGATGGTTTTGAGATTAGTGCAGAACTGGCTAGAGATGAGCGCGCCATCATTTATCCGCAAGCGGCAAACCGGATGCATGCCCAAAAAGGTTTGCTGGTTTGGCTAAATGAGCAGCACTAATCAGCTATCTCTAAATCAGTAGAATAGTGAGCCAGAAATTCCACCCAGTGCATAACCGGTGTATCTGCATAGGCAGAGAGTTGGGTTTGGCAACCGACGTTCGCCGTGACAATGACATCCGGTGCATGCTGCGTGAGGCAAGCCACCTTCCGGGTCGTTAGACTGTCTGCTAACTTTTGTTCCAGCACTGAATAGGTACCTGCAGAACCACAGCAAAGGTGTGACTCTGCGACGGGTACAAGGTTCGCCCCTGCTGCACCCAATATCTCATTCACGATATTGGGTAATTTCTGTCCATGCTGCAAAGTGCAAGGTGTGTGCACGGCCACGTTCATTGGCTGGCAGGAAAATGCCAAAGATGCCAGGACTTCACTGATATCGCGCGTCTTCGCAACGATTTGTTCAGCCTTTTTGAGGTATCCGGGATCATCTTTCAACAGTAATGGGTAGTCTTTAAGCATGACCCCGCAGCCACTGGCTGTGGAGATAATCCACTCCACATGATCTAACTCCACGTAAAGTCTGTCGATCAACTGACGGACACGCTGAACGCCCGTTTCGTGATGCCCCAGATGATAATCCACGGCACCACAGCATCCTTCTTCTGACAGATAACGCACATCGATACCGTGCATCGCCAACAATTTTTCGCTCGCGCGGTTGACGCCTGGAGTCAACGAACGTTGCACGCAACCCATTAGTACCAGGGCTGTTTTCATCGGTGAAGGCAATTGAGCCTTTAGTAATTTAGGTAAGGGTAATTGCGGCACAGGGCTAAGAGGCATTTTATTTTTCAGGGCAGCAGGTAAGAATGGCCGGAACATAAGACCCAATTTGTAAAAAGCGGCAAACAGCCTCGGCTTCGGCAGTAGAAAACGCAGGCCAGCGGATTTCAACTGCCGCAGAATAGGCCGCGCGGGTTGATATCGAGTCTCAACAAGGTCCTTACCGATATCCAATAATCGGCCATATTGAACCCCAGAGGGACAGGTCGTCTCGCAACTGCGACAGGTTAAGCATCGGTCAAGATGCTGGTTCATCTCTGGGGTGACGGCATCTTCTTCTAAAATTGTTTTGATTAAGTAGATTCGTCCCCGAGGACTATCAAGGTCATCACCCAATTCAAGATAGGTTGGGCAAACTGCAGTACAAAAGCCGCAGTGAACGCAGGATCTCAGTATGGCTTCAGCCTCTGCGACTTCCGGTATTTGTTTCAGGTTTGGATGAATCTCGGTTTGCATCAGATTCCTTCATACATCTTATTGGGGTTTAGAATCCCGGCTGGGTCAAATGTGGCCTTTAGTTTCTTATGTAATGCCGCAACCGGCGCTGAAAGTGGCGCAAATCGAGTAATTTCATTGTGGCTAGTTTTCACAAGTGTCCGATAGGCTTCGGCACTGGTTTCCCCTTTGAACTCCCCGTTAGGTGCAGGGACGTCAATATTCGTCAGCCAACGCTGAGCGCCCGACCAGTCAATCAGTTCGGCATCTTGCAAAGCGTTCGACGAGTCCATGGGTTTAGCCGAGACACGCCAGATTCTGTCAGCGCCCGGAAACAAACCCATAGTGTCGAGTTGCTGCCAAAATGACGACGGCACCAGATCGCCATCAAAGTCGGCAACGCGCAGCTTCACAGTGTTCTCGGAGCCATCGAACCGAACATAAAGATTTTCCTGCCACCAGGCCAAACCAGACACTTCGGGCATCGCGCTGAGTTTCTTCATTTCAGACAACAGCTTAGCTCGCTCCACCGGTTTGATTGCGGTTTGCTCGTGTTCCGGGCGCGGCAGTACTTTTAAACTCACTTCAGTAATCAATCCAAGGCAACCTAGAGCACCTGCCATCAATCGGGACACGTCGTACCCTGCCACGTTCTTCATGACCTGCCCGCCAAAAGTAAAAACCTCACCTGTGCCATCGATGATGTCGACGCCGAGCAAAAAGTCCCGCCCGGCTCCGGCAAAGGGTCTTCTACTGCCGGCGATACCAGATGCAATCGCGCCGCCAATGGTTGAGCCGCCAAAATCTGGTGGCTCAAAACCTAACATTTGATTTTTTTCCGCGAGTGCCGCATGGATGACGCTGAGCGAACAACCTGCCTGGACTCGAATCACCAGCTCCGATGGCTCATAACTGATAATTTGATCAAGACCCAAGGTCGAGATCGGCTCCAGCCCTGAAAGGTCACTGCCATAAAATGCTTTACTGTTGCCACCGACAATCGACAGCGGTTTTTTCTGGCCGAAGTGATCACGAATTTTGACGGAAAGTTCTTCGATTTGCACTAAAAACGCTCCAATTCAGGATGCTTGAGCTGGCCACGATGCACGTGCATTGCACCAAATTCAGCACAGCGATTGAGCGTTGGTACGGCCTTACCCGGATTTAATATCCCCGTACTATCGAAGCAGGCCTTAATCTCGTGAAAGCGCGCCAATTCAACCGCACTAAACTGAATACACATCTGATCAATCTTCTCCACGCCGACGCCATGCTCTCCGGTAATCGTGCCACCACGTTCAATACAGAGCTTCAGAATATCCGCACCAAAATGCTCGGCGGATTCAAGCTGTTTCGGGTCGTTTGAATCAAACAAAATGAGCGGATGTAAATTACCATCACCCGCATGAAATACATTCGCGACCGCAAGCCCATAGTGGTTAGATAGGGTTGTGATTTCCGCCAAAACACTGGCCAGCTCACGTTTAGGGATAGTGCCATCCATACAATAGTAGTCCGGCGCTATTCGGCCAACGGCCGGAAATGCCGCTTTGCGACCTTGCCAGAGTACTGCGCGCCGTGCCTCATCGGTTGCAACCTGAACATCTCTCGCCCCACCTTCATCAAGCAATTTTTTCAGACGAGACAGCTGAGCGGCAACGTCTTCGCTGCTGCCATCCAATTCACAAAGTAGCAATGCTTCCGCATCACGTGGATATCCGGCATGAACAAAATCTTCGGCAGCTTCAATAGCGAGCTTGTCCATCATTTCGAGACCCGCAGGGAGTAATCCCTCGGAGAGAATATTGGCAACCGTTTCTCCCGCCTGTTGAACACTATCAAAACCGGCAAGGATGACCGATATAGTCTCGGGTTTTGGCAACAGTAAGACAGTGACTTCAACCACGATACCGAGCATACCCTCGGAGCCATGCAACAGCGCAAGCAAATCGAAACCAGGACTGTCGAATCCTGATGCACCGACCTCGTAAAGCTCACCCTCCGGTGAGATCATTTTCAAGGCGCGTACATTGTTGACCGTCAAACCGTACTTGAGGCAATGCACACCACCAGAGTTTTCTGCAATATTGCCACCGATAGTACAGGCAATCTGAGAACTGGGATCTGGCGCGTAGTAAAGATCAAGCTCTCTGACCGCGTCGCTGATACCCAAATTGGTGACACCGGGTTCGACCCGCGCAATACGGTTATCAACATCCACTTCCAGTACGCGATTAAACTTCGCAAGACTTAACAGCACGCCTTCAGGATGGGGCATGGCGCCACCAGACAAGCCTGTCCCAGCGCCTCTTGCCACCACTGGCACACCTTCTGCGTAACAAAGCGCCATGATCGCCTGGATCTCTGCAACGCATTCAGGCAATGCCACGCAAGCTGGCAGCATCTTCTTGGCCGTAAGACCATCGGTCTCATAGACCTTGAGCCGAGGTTTATCGGCGACCACATGGCCGCAAACGCCACTCAGACGTTGAATAAAACTGTCCACATTAATCTCCAGGGGGCCTTTCGCCATTGTACCGATTTCAAACAGAAACACCCCCGTCAAATTTGCGTATACTGGCGCCCCTAGACAAATCCGGAGGCCTTATGGCAATGAATACGGCAGAAGAAATCCTAGAGGATTTTCGGCAAGGCAAAATGGTCCTCATCATGGATGACGAAGATCGCGAAAACGAAGGTGACCTCATCATTGCTGCCGAAGTCGTGACAGCCGAACACATCACTTTTATGGCGCGAGAAGCTTGCGGCCTGATTTGCCTGACACTGACCGAGGAGCGCGGTAAACAATTGAATCTGCCGCTCATGGTGGAATCCAATAACTCCCTGCACGAAACCAACTTTACGGTTTCTATTGAAGCCGCTCAAGGCATTACGACGGGAATCTCCGCGGCTGACCGAGCCAAAACCGTGCGTACCGCTGTCGTAAAAAATGCGCGCCCCAACGATATTGTGATGCCAGGCCACATCTTCCCACTGATTGCCAAAAACGGCGGTGTTCTGAATCGCGCTGGACATACTGAGGCTGGCTGTGATCTCGCAAGATTGGCAGGCTATGAGCCATCCTCAGTGATTGTTGAGGTCATGAATGAAGATGGCACGATGGCAAAAAGGCCAGAATTGGAGGTGTTCGCGAAAAAACACAACCTCAAATTAGGCACCATTGCCGACCTTATTCACTACCGAAATCTAAATGACCGCACGATTGATCGAGTCGATAAGCGAACCGTACAAACGAACGATGGCGAATTCACCTTACACACCTACACAGACCGAGTCTCTGATAGTGTTCACCACGCATTATCCATGGGCGAAATCAAAGCAGATGAACCCTGCCTGGTAAGGGTCCAAACCATTGATAACCTGCGCGACGTCTTTGGTACAGAACGACCGGGTTTCAAACAATCATGGTCGATTCGCGAGACCATGACCCGCATCGCAAAAGAGGGTAAAGGCGTCATGGTGGTCGTAGATCAACTTGACTCCAAGAAAGATATTTTGAATCAGATCGAGTGCTTTCCTGAAATGCCGCCACAACAAAAAGGCCTCTCAGAAAGTGGCGTATATCGAGTGGTCGGAACCGGCTCCCAGATACTACGAGACCTGGGCGTCGGTAAGATGCGACTCCTGAGTAGCCCCTCTCGCTATAATGCAATCTCTGGATTTGACCTTGAAGTGGTTGAATTTCTGGAAAACGAATAGTGGAAGTTACGACTGAAGAACACGCGACGCCGCTGGTTCGAATTTTTGCCACCAAGTTTACGACAGCGCTGCGGCAGCCAGGCTATGCAGCGCTCATGACCAAAAGCCTGGGTAAATTTTCTCTACAGTCAAAGACAGATCCCCAGGCAATTACCGTGGCCATTAGTAAAGCGGGACCACACCTTTCATCTGGCGTCGATCAATCGTCAGACATCATTATTTATCTCGATTTCGCAAACCCGAATGCATCACCCAAAGTCAAAGGACTTTTGCGCCATCCGCTTTTCGCAAATGCGGTAGGCAAGCTACTAGAGTTTCCCGAGGCCAATTGGGCCGACGCCCTGAAGCGACTCTGGGACCAATACAAGGATTTTCCTGGTATGCCTGATGGGATTACTGCCAGGAGCACAGACGAGGGCCAGCAGCTAAGTGTCGGCAGTTCCGATGAACCGGCTTATCTGGAAGGCAACGCCGCCAACCTCGCCGAAGTCTTCAGCGGTGGCAGCCCTCTCGTACAACTGCTTTTCGAAGGGAAAATTCAAGGCCACTATCGCTTTCAGCATGTCGTGGTGTTGAGTGACGTGACCCTGCAAATGATGTTGAGAGCAGACTAGTGGATGATCTTAACGATTGGATGGACCAGCATCATGTCGCCGTCGTCAGAACCCATGCGACTAATCTTGAGGGTACCGGGATCGGCAAGCACCTAAAGCGAGATAAGTTTCTGTCCTACTTGCCAAAAGGTCACGGCATGAGCGATATGGTGATGACGATGGACCATACCGGCGCTCCGCACATGACCATGTGGCATCACGAACGAGAAGCTAATCTCGGCGATATCTATTTACGTCCCGACCTCGACACATTGATTTACGATGGCACAGACCCTGATCTAGGACATTGCATTGGGGATTTGACCAATGCTGCTGGACAGCCGCTTGAATTATGCCCGCGCTCTCTTTTGAAGAAGATCACCAATCAAATGAGTGACGCCGGCTATCAGGCCAGCTGCACATTCGAATTGGAGTTCTACATTTTCCAAGAATCTTTTAACGACCTTCGCGCCGCCAAATATCGACAGTTGACCCCAATCTCAGCAGTGCAACAAGGCGGCGGCATCTACAACCTTCGCAATGCTTTCCAGGTTAAACCGTTTATGAAAGAGCTAGTGAAACGAATGGAATGGCAAGGCATAGGCTGGGAAGGATGGAATGATGAGGCTGGCGCAGGTCAGGTGGAATTGAATCTCTGCCCCCTACCACCCATACAAATGGCCGATACCGTCGTACGCATCAAACAGATGGTTTATGAAGTGGGTTGCGACCTTGGTCATGCGGCGACGTTTATGGCAAATCTCGGCGGTAGCTTTGGCAGCGGCATGCACATGCATCACTCATTGCATAACGAAGCCGGTGAGTCACTTTTTTACGACGCCAGCAAAGAGCACTCACGCAGTGAACTCATGCACCAGTGGACCGCTGGGATCGTCGACACGCTGCCAGGTGCTGTGTCGTTCTTATGCCCTACTGTGAATTCATACCGTCGTTTTAAACAGTTTGCAGCCGTACCAATGATCCAGTCCTGGGGTGAAGACAATAAATCTACCGCCCTACGCCTGCTCAGCGGCAGTGCAAAGGCCTCCAGAATTGAACACCGACTAGCAGCATCTGACGTTAACCCCTATCTGGCCCTTGCTGTGACCTTTGCCGGCGGTCTGGCTGGTGTCGAAGAAAACTTGCCCCTAGCGCCTGAACATAAGGGCTTAGCATGGGGAGTACCAGCATCTGCAAAGGATCTACCGATCAACATCAAAGCTGCCGCAGAACGAACAAAAAAAGATACCCTGCTCAACAAAATGCTGGGCGAATCTCTAGTTCATTACTGGGCAAAAACCCGGCAAGCAGAGTGGCTTGCCTTTCATACTGAAGGTGCGGACGCCACGAGTCCTAATCCGACATTATGGGAATACCAGCGCTACTTCGAACTCGTATAGGAAACATCTATGAGATACCTACTTGCTATACTATTGCCGCCGATTGCTGTGTTTGTTTGCGGCAAACCTATCCAGGGCATCATCAATATTATCCTGACCTTGTGCTTCTATGTGCCAGGCGCCATCCATGCCGTGCTCGTTGTACACACTTACCACGCGGATGCTCGAACCGATAAGATTGTCGATGCCATGAAAGGTAAAGATTCGTGATCCTAAAAAAAGCCTTGCTGCTCGCCACCGTCGTACTCGCGGTAGGCTGCGAGTCCACCTACTACGACACGCTAGAAAAGGTCGGCTTTCACAAACGAGACATCCTGATTGATCGCATCGAATCCGCTCAGGAATCCCAGGTTGACGGCCAAGAGCAATTTAAGGATGCACTGGAACAATTTCAGGCTGTGGTAAATTTCGACGGTGGTGGACTTCAAGACATCTATGAAAAACTGAACGACGAGTACGAAGACAGTGTCGATACGGCGGAGACCATCACTGCTCGAATCGACAGCGTCGAATCTGTGGCAGACGCCCTCTTTGACGAATGGCAAACAGAACTAGGAGAATACAGCAACGAACGCTATCGCCGCGATAGCGAGCGACAGCTCAAAGAGACACAGCGCCGTTACAATCGCCTCCTCGTTGCCATGCGCAAAGCGGAGAAGTCAATCCAGCCGGTACTCACCACACTCAAGGACAATGTCCTGTTCCTCAAGCATAATCTGAATGCCCGGGCGATTGCCTCGCTGAAGCATGAACTGGGCACAGTCAATCAGGATGTCGCAGCACTGATTGCAACCATGCAATCTGCTATTGATGAATCAAAAGCGTTTATTACAGAACTCAAACAAGAGTAAGGAAGACAAGAATAGTCTTCCTATTCAATGACCCTATTCAATGAC